>WJXF01000061.1_pt1 | contig 40954 bp, 40 predicted proteins | sample 9263211 | NCBI WGS metagenome assembly WJXF01 (sample SAMN12697362, study PRJNA563984) | aquatic metagenome | isolation source: water sample from a prawn hatchery tank treated with erythromycin, plated on... | place: Australia | collected 2018-10-17
AAATCCCTTAGTCGGCAAAGATCTCAACAAGATAGATCCGCGCAAACTCACGGCTAAGACTATTGCTTACTATGAGGATAGCATTATGAGAACTGTAGATTTCACTCCACTTTACCGCAACGCAATTGGCTTCGATCGTCTATTCAACATGATGGAAGCAAACACTGCGAAGAACGCTTCTGGCGGTTACCCTCCTTACAATATTGAGCAGAAAGACGAGAACCACTACCGCATTACTATGGCAGTGGCAGGTTTCGCTGATGAGCAACTCGATCTGACTCAGAAAGAAAATATGCTGATTGTTAAAGGTGAGCGTAAAAGCGAAGAAGAGAAGCAATACGTTTACCAAGGTATCGCAGAACGCGATTTTGAACGCAAATTCCAACTTGCAGACTATGTAAAAGTCGTGGGTGCGAGCATGGAAAATGGTCTACTGCATATCGACCTAGAACGTGAGATTCCAGAAGCGATGCAACCACGTAAGATTGCTATCAATGGCAGTAACTTAATCGAAGGTTAATTGGCTGTCTCAAAACTGAGAGTAAAGAGTGAAAGAGCGCACATTAGCGCTCTTTTTTATTGTACTCGAATCTGTAAATCAGTAATTTCTGCGCCGTAAACGATAAATTTGGACAATAGAATGAAAAAATTATTATTGGCTGCATTAGTTATTGCTGTCTCTGGCTGTTCTAGCCTTGTCGCTCCGCTTGCTACTGACTACACCGCATCAAACGGTGAAAAGATTCGTATCGCTTATGCCAACCCTGAAAAATCGGCTAACTGTGAGCTGAAAGGCCAGTCAGCGTTCAACCCTAACTCGCAAAGTATTATGGGAATTGTATCGTTTGGCGATAGCGGAATGGATGCTGAGCATAAAATTAACTCAACTTTTGGTGAAGAAGCAGCAGCGTTAGGCGCTAACTACATTAATCGTGGGTTTGCTGGCTCTTCTACATACGGTGGTGTATATCAGCGTTCTTCTACTATAGAAGCAAGCTACTTCCTATGTGAGCACATCCCAGCTCTATAAAGACCAACAGCCCAAAGCGTGAACTTTGGGCTGTTTTTGTTTTGCTGCGCTTAACCTTGCTGGTAAGCGCGCTCTACTTCCTCTGCGATGATAGCGATACCTTTTTGCATCATTTCGTCATCTTGAACATAGTTCATTCGTAAGCATTGATGAGCATGTTCCCAGTCATCTTCTTGACCAATAAAGAAGTACTCGCCAGGAACAATCAGAACGCCGCGTGCTTTTAAGCGTTGATACAGCTCCATAGTTGTGATCGGCAGCTCATCAAACCAAAGCCAAAGGAAAATAGCGCCCTCTGGTTTGTGAATTCGGAAACGTGAGTCAGTAATTGCTGTTTGCAGTAACTCGACAGCGCGCTGAGACTTCTGTTTGTAAAAAGGTTTAATCACCTCTGAGCTCAGCTTTAACAAATCCCCTTTGCCAATAATGTGGTTGGCCATTGCAGGGCCTAAACTGCCCGGAGCGAGACTGATAATGCCATTCATATTGGTCATAGCCTGAGTGATTTCTTCACTGGCAATCACGATTCCGCAACGCACACCCGGCAAACCGAGTTTTGATAGGCTCATGCAAAGAATGGTGTTTTCATTCCAGAATGGCTCCACATCTTCAAAAATAATATTTGGAAACGGTAGACCGTAAGCGTTATCGATGATCAGTGGGATGTTGTTCTCACGCGCGAGCTTATCCAATTTATGGATCTCTTCGTCGGTCAGCACATTGCCAGTCGGGTTGGTAGGGCGGGATGCACAGATAGCGGCGACAGAGTCATCTACCTTTAGCTGTTCAAAATCGACATGGTACTTAAATAGACCATTGTCGAGCATTTCAATCTCTGGGTGGTACGAGACAAAGATATCTTCATCTATACCGGCATCACCATAGCCAATGTATTCCGGTGCGAGTGGCAGTAAGATTTTTTTGTGCGAGCCGTCAGGTTGTTTGCCAGCCAGCAGATTAAATAGGTAGAAAAAGCCACTTTGACTGCCATTGGTTAAGCTGATGTTCTTTTCTGTGATATTCCAGCCATAGGTCTCTTTAAGTAGCTTGGCGAGCGCTTTAACAAATGCATCTTTACCTTGCGGGCCATCGTAGTTCGCCATTGCGGCAACCAGTTCTCCACTTTCTAGCAGTTCCTCACTGGCGAGTCGAAAATAATCGAGCATGGCAGGAATGGCAGCCGGGTTACCCCCACCGAGCATGATGGCGCCCGGAGTGCGTAGACCATCATTTAAATCATCCATTAACTGGGTAATACCTGAATACTGATTAAATTTTTCACCAAACTTAGAAAACTGCATTACTTTCTGTACCTAATTCATTGTTGTCATTGCTTTAGTTCTTGAACAGCTAGTGCGTGGCTAGCCAATAGAGTAATCCTTGAACATACATTAATGATAATAGGACGAAAAGCACTAAATCAGTGCATTGATAAAGAAAAGCCCAACTCCGAGGAGTTGGGCTTGAGTAGACTTGCTGAGAGTAAGGTCTTAGGCCCTACTTTCGTGCTTACTTCTGCAGTAAAGAAATATCGGCAATTTCCAAGAACAGGTTACGCAGGTTGTTTAGCAGTGTTAGACGGTTCTTCTTCAGAGCTTCGTCATCAGCCATTACCATCACGTTGTCGAAGAATGCATCGACAGGCTCACGTAGGTCAGCTAGCTTGCTTAGTGCTTCTTGGTAGTTACCTGTTGCAAATGCTGGCTCTAGCGCTTCTGTCATCACTTCAACGCTTTCTGCTAGTGCTTTTTCTGCGTCTTCTTGTAGAAGCGCAAGGTCGATGTCTGTCGCTAGCTCACCGTCGAATTTCGCTAGGATGTTACCTACACGTTTGTTCGCAGCAGCTAGTGCTTCAGCCGCTTCTAGCTCGCGGAAGTGAGATACCGCTTTCACGCGCTGGTCGAAGTCTGCTGGCTTGGTTGGACGGTTAGCCAGTACAGCTTGGATGATATCCACGCTGAAGCCTTCGTCTTTGTACCATGCATTGAAACGACCAAGCATAAACTCGATAACGTCGTCTGCAACATTTGCGTTAGTCAGCTTGTCGCCAAACAGAGATTTCGCTTTTGCGATTAGGTCTGTTAGGTCTAGGCTGTAGCCGTTTTCTACGATGATACGCAGCACACCTAGTGATGCACGACGAAGTGCGAATGGGTCAGAACCCTTAGGTGCTTGGCCAATACCGAAGATACCAACGATAGTATCTAGCTTGTCTGCCATTGCTACTGCAGAAGAGATTCCTGTGCTTGGTAGCTCGTCACCCGCGAAACGAGGCATGTATTGCTCGTAAAGCGCCAGCGCAACTTGCTCGTCTTCACCATCGTGAGTCGCGTAGTGCATGCCCATTACACCTTGAGTATCGGTAAACTCGAATACCATAGATGTCATTAGGTCACACTTCGCCAGTAGACCAGCACGCTTAGATTTTTCAATGTCAGCATCGATCTGCTCAGCGATGTAGCCAGCAAGCTCTGTGATGCGGTCTGTCTTGTCTTTGATAGTACCAAGCTGCTTCTGGAAGATAGCTTGCTCTAGCTCAGGTAGACGATCGATTAGAGGACGCTTACGGTCAGTGTTGAAGAAGAACTCTGCATCCGCTAGACGTGGACGTACAACCTTCTCGTTACCTTCGATGACGTAGCGAGGCTCTTTTGATTCGATGTTTGAAACGAAGATGAAGTTAGGTAGTAGCTTCTTGTTTTCGTCATACACTGGGAAGTACTTCTGGTCACCTTTCATAGTGTAAACCAGCGCTTCAGAAGGCACTTTTAGGAACTCTTCTTCAAACTTCGCTGTCAGTACGACTGGCCACTCAACTAGAGACGTTACTTCTTCAACTAGATCGTCTTCTAGATCAGCAACACCGCCAACGGCCGCTGCTGCTTTTTGCGAGTCAGCAAGGATGATCGCTTTACGCGCTTCGTAATCAGCCATAACTTTACCGCGCTCTTCTAGGATCGCTGGGTATTGCTCTGCTGATTCGATAGTGAACTCTTGCTCACCCATGAAGCGGTGACCGCGGATAGTACGGTCAGAGGCTACGCCTAAGATCTCACCTTCGATAAGATCTGAGCCCATAAGCATGGTGAGTGTTTTAACCGGGCGGATAAACTGAGTTGTCTTGTTACCCCAACGCATTGGCTTAGCGATAGGTAGGTTACCCAGTGCTTTAGCTGCTAGGTCGACAACGATTTCAGACGTTGCTTGGCCTTTCACTTCTTGTTTGAACAGTAGCCATTCGCCTTTGTCTGTGACTAGACGGTCAGCTTGTTCAACAGTGATACCGTTACCACGTGCCCAGCCTTGTGCTGCTTTAGTCGCGTTACCGTCAGCATCGAATGCCACAGAAACCGCAGGACCACGCTTCTCTACTACTTTGTCTGCTTGGCCTTCAGCTAGTGCTGAAACCTTAAGTGCTAGACGACGAGGAGCGGCGTACCATTTCACGCCTTCATGTGTTAGGTCTGCGCCTTTTAACTCTGCTTCGAAGTTTGCTGCGAACGCTTCCGCTAGAGTGCGAAGTTGCGTTGGTGGTAGCTCTTCAGTACCCAGTTCAATTAGAAATTCTTTTGCCATGATTACTTCTCCTCTTCCTTGCGGCACATTGGGAAGCCAAGCGCTTCACGTGATGCGTAGTACGCTTCAGCAACAGACTTAGTCAAGTTGCGGATACGAAGGATGTAACGTTGGCGCTCTGTTACAGAGATAGCTTTGCGCGCATCAAGGATGTTGAATGCGTGGCCGGCTTTTAGAATGCGCTCGTAAGCTGGAAGCGGAAGTGGCTTCTCTAGCTCAAGTAGCTCTTTACACTCTTTCTCGCACTGGTCGAAGAAAGTGAATAGGAAATCTACATCAGCGTGCTCAAAGTTGTAAGTTGATTGCTCAACTTCGTTTTGGTGGAAGATATCACCGTAAGTTACCTTGCTGCCGTCTGGTGCGATGTTCCACACTAGGTCGTAAACAGAGTCCACTTCTTGGATGTACATTGCTAGACGCTCGATACCATAAGTGATCTCACCAGTAACAGGTTTACACTCAAGGCCACCAACTTGCTGGAAGTAAGTAAACTGAGTCACTTCCATGCCGTTTAGCCATACTTCCCAACCAAGACCCCATGCGCCTAGCGTAGGGTTTTCCCAGTTGTCTTCTACGAAACGAATATCGTGTACTAGCGGGTCGATACCAAGAACTTCAAGTGAGCCTAGGTACAACTCCTGAATGTTGTCTGGAGATGGTTTTAGAGCTACTTGGAACTGATAGTAGTGCTGCAGACGGTTCGGGTTTTCACCATAACGACCATCGGTCGGACGACGTGAAGGTTGAACGTAAGCTGTCGACATTGGCTCTGGGCCAAGTGCACGTAGACATGTCATTGGGTGAGAGGTGCCCGCACCTACTTCCATATCTAGAGGTTGAACAATAGTACAACCGTTTTGTGCCCAGTAATCCTGCAGCGCGAGGATCATTCCCTGGAAGGTTTTGATATCGTAATTTTGCATAGTAATTCGCGCGATTCTTGTGTCAAAAATTGAGAAAAAATAACAATCAAGTATACCCAGATATTTGGCATGGGAGTAGCGTTAATCTTGATTAATTCCTAGGCAAAATTCTCCTTTAATGGAAATTTAATGGCTTATTCGTCCAAATTTTCCTAAAAGGGAGTTTATTTGCAGTTTATCGCTTGAGAAACACCTTTCAGATGGTTAGAATTCCGCCGTCTTTGGGGAGTAGCTTACTTAACTATCAACACTGGGATGTTAAGTTCGTTCGTCAACATAATTGATGCAAAATCATCATGGCGTTCGAGACGTATCGACCAATTTAATCACAACAATGTCGCATGCGTTTAGCAAGACCTTAGACAAATCATCACGAACCGAGGCGGGGCGTGAGGTTTGTCTTCGGTTAAAATTATAATCCCTGCCTCAGAAGAGCATGTCGTGAGCGTTTTAGCTATTTCTATCACTACCGTCGCACTAGCGGAGATCGGTGATAAAACCCAACTTTTGTCCCTGCTTTTAGCCAGTCGATACCGTAAACCTGTCCCGATAATCACTGCGATATTTTTAGCTACATTGGCGAACCATGCCCTTGCTGCATGGCTTGGTGTTGTTGTCGCCGATTATCTCTCTCCAGAAATATTGAAGTGGGTGCTGGTGGTGAGCTTTTTGGTGATGGCTGGCTGGGTACTGATCCCTGACAAACTTGATGATGATGAACAGATTTCTAGTCGGGGACCGTTTGTTGCGAGCTTCATTGCCTTTTTTATCGCTGAAGTTGGAGATAAGACTCAAATCGCGACTTCGATTCTTGGTGCGCAGTATCCAGACGCACTGACATGGGTCATTCTGGGTACCACGATTGGTATGTTGCTGGCCAATGTCCCAGTGGTACTTATTGGCAAACTCTCCGCCGATAAAATGCCGCTAGATTTCATTCGCAAGATTACAGCTTTGTTGTTTATTGCTCTGGCGACCGCGGCGGCCGTGTTTCAATAACATCGGCTAAGTTGGTGTTAAATATCAATAACTAGCAGTGAAAAGATCCAGTTCAAACTCTGAATTTATTTCATTCTGAGTCGTGATCACTGACATATAAGTGTCATACTTGTCATGGTACTTTAACCATGTGAATGATAGCGAGAGGGCAAGGTTATGCTTACACGTTATATGGGGATGACACCTAAAAGTCAGAGTTATTTGTTCACCTTTGGTCTAGCGCTGTGTTTGCTAGCAATGGTACTGACCGATATGTGGCTACCGATTGTGGCAGGTTCGTTTATTTTGACTGGTTTGACTGTTGAAGCTTGGATTCGAGCTGAACATATTATCCCGATGCATGAAGAGATGCGCGCGATGAGAAAGCAGATCAATAAACTTCAGTCAGAAGTCCGCACACTAGAATACGATGAATAAAACAACGGCAGCCTTTGTGGCTGCCGTTTTCTTTTCTGTTGTGGCGTTTAAGCCATTCCTTTCTTAATCAGATACTGATAAGGCAGTTGTTCGGTTTGCGAACCAATCAATTGGTGGTCCATAAAGCGGCAGAAACTTGGAATGTCGCGAGTTGTTGATGGGTCATCCGCCTTCACTAGCAGTACTTCACCATCTTGCATGGTTCTAATTGTCTTCCTGACCATCATCACTGGCTCTGGGCAGCGTAATCCTTCCGCCTCTAATGTCTTGGTTGCCTGTTCTGGATTGAATGTCATGGTCGTATCTTTGGTTACTCAATTTTGCCTAGATGATACTAGTGAAGAAAAAATATTCAATAACCCCTTGGCAAAGCGATCATTTTGTTTTAACTTAGTTAACAAGTTGGTAACATTTGAAACAGGAGAGCAAGTATGTTGACAGCTTTAGATCGTCTAACCATCTATTCAGTGCTGTGTTTTATCTCTTTTTGCGCACTTGTTTTACGTTCACCAGCAGAATCGTCGTCGTTTATGCCTTTGCTCGGCATGGGTGCGACGGTGGTAGGGATTTGGCTTGAGATGCATCGCTGGTCGAGCGCATCTGAAGAACAAGAAAACGAATTGTAGCACTTCCAACTACGTTTCGTTTTTTATCACTACGCTCAACTACATTCCGACACTATCCCCAGTTTTCTTGGGCTTCCCCGCTGAAAAGCGGGATTTTTTTTGCCTGAAAAAGGTACAATACGCCCATACCCATCTAAAATACGTGGTTTAAGCGTGGAATTAGAAGATATTTATCGTCGAGATCTTAACCTATTGGTCGCATTGCGCGTACTGATTGAAGAGTGCAGCGTGAGCAAAGCGGCGAATCGCCTTAACCTTAGTCAATCCGCGATGAGTCGTGTTTTGGGGCGGCTACGCGATATGCTTGGCGACCCTTTGTTTACCCGCCAAGGTCAACATCTGATTCCGACAGAAAAGGCACTAGAAATTGATCGCTGTTTAGGTGAGCCACTAGAATCCCTGCGTCAGCTGTTGTCACCAATTGAGTTTGAACCAAGCAGCTGCGATCAGACGTTCAACATCGCCACGACGGACTACGCAATGCAAACTATCTTGCCGTTTGCTTTGCCACGTATTTATCAAGAAGCGCCAAATGTGTCATTTAACTTTTTGCCACTTCAGCATGATAGATTAGCCGATCAGCTCACCTATGAAGGTGCAGATCTAGCGATCTGCCGCCCAATTGGCCCTGTAGAGCCACTGCGTAGCGAAATTTTGGGTCGGGTTGGGGTGTTGTGCCTACTATCGAAGCAGCATCCATTAGCAGACAAAGAGCTCAGCCTGCAGGATTATCTCAACTACCCGCATGCGATGATCGCTATTAGTGATGGTGTTAAGGCGTTGATTGAAGGGGCGTTAGTTGACCAACCTAAGCGCAAGATGGTGCTGCGTGCGTACCATCTAGAGGCAGCACTCGCGATTGTCGATACCATGCCACTGATTATTACGGTTCCGGCAGACTTGGCTTATTTGGTCGCTGAACGCTATGACTTAGTCATCAAGCCACTGCCATTTCAGTTTACCCCGTTCGACTATTCGATGATTTGGCACCCACGCTGTGAGCATTCGCCTGCTCAGGAGTGGTTACGCGGAATCGTAAAGGAAGAGTGCAGTCGCTTGATTGCCAAGCGCATTGACGATATTGGTTTGGACTAAATCGTTTCAATAACAAAAGAGCCAGCATTACAGGTGCTGGCTCTTTTCTATCTAACTGCAGCTGTTATAGCTTAATCACAACACGACCTGTTACTTGACCGTTTGTGATATCTTCCGCGTATTTTGGTGCTTCAGCCAATTCCACTTCAGTACAAGCTTGCTCAAAGTAGCTATCTGGAAGTAGTTCTACCAGTTTCTCCCACGCTGCGATGCGTTTTTCGGTAGGGCAAGAGACTGAATCAATACCTTGTAGGCGAACGTTACGTAGAATGAAAGGCATCACTGTAGTAGGTAGGTCAAAACCACCTGCTAGACCACACGCTGCGACCGCGCTGTTGTAATCCATCTGAGCCAGTACTTTTGCTAGTACTTTACTGCCTACAGTATCGACTGCACCTGCCCAAACTTGCTTTTCAAGTGGGCGTGCTGGCTCTTCAAACTCAACACGGTCGATAATGCGAATTGCACCTAGTTTCTCAAGTAGTGGGCCATTTTGCTCAACACGACCTGTTACCGCTGCTACTTTGTAACCTAGCTGCGCCAATAGCGTTACTGCTACTGAGCCAACACCGCCACTTGCACCAGTAACAAGAATTTCGCCGTCTTCAGGCTTAATTCCAGCATCAAGCAGAGCTTGGACACATAGCATACCTGTGAAGCCAGCTGTACCGACCATCATAGCTTTTTTGCTATCTAGCCCTTTTGGTAGTGGAACGAGCCAGTCAGCTTTCAGGCGTGCGCGCTGAGCCATACCACCCCAGTGGTTTTCACCGACGCCCCAACCTGTCAGTACCACTTTGTCACCTGCTTGGTAGCGGTTGTCTTCAGAGCTCACTACGGTACCGGCTAAGTCGATACCTGGAACCATAGGGAAATTACGAATGATCTTGCCTTTCCCTGTGATTGCTAAACCGTCTTTGTAGTTTAGTGATGAGTAATCAACATCAATCAGTACGTCGCCCTCAGGCAGTTGTGCGTCGTCGATCTGCTCGATAGAAGCAATAGTACGTTTTTCTTCTTGGTTTAGAATCAGAGCGTTGAACATAAGTGGTCTCCACAAATAAGAGCAGCAATTTAAAAACTGGTTATGAGTGTAGATCTAAATCAGATATGACAAAAATGAAACTTTAGCATTATATCTATGCGCATCACGCATTTTGACCAAAGTATAAGCAAGTGAAAGGCTGTCTACGGATGGGATAACAAAAAAAGCCCTTAACCAAGTGGGTTAAGGGCTTAACAGTTTATGAGAGGAAGAACTTGTACGAAGGGTTGTCGGTTTCATCCTTACACTGGTAACCCAGCTCGCGTAGGTGGGCGGAGAAACGGGATAAATCGGATTCATCCAACTCAAAGCCACACAGAACGCGGCCATAGTCAGCGCCATGGTTACGATAGTTGAACAAGCTGATATTCCAATGGGTTCCCAGTGTGCTCAAAAACTTCAACAGTGCACCAGGGTATTCAGGAAACTCAAAGCTATATAAGCGTTCTTTAAGTGGTTTAGAAGGTTTACCACCAATCATATAGCGCACGTGCAGCTTAGCCATTTCGTCATCAGAAAGGTCGACCACAGGGTAGCCACCATCACGCAAGTCATGAATGATGTTATCCAGCTCTTCTTGCCCGTCTTGCAGACGAACACCAACAAAGATATTGGCTAGTGCGTCATCGTTGTAACGGTAGTTAAACTCAGTCACGGCACGGCCGCCAATCAAGTTACAGAACTCAAAGAAAGCGCCCTGACGCTCAGGGATGGTTACCGCCAATAGACCTTCACGTTTCTCACCCAGTTCACAGCGCTCAGAGACGTAACGTAGACCGTGGAAGTTAGTGTTAGCACCAGAAAGAACCGTACCTAGGTTTTTATCTTGCAGCCCATTTTGCTCGGCAAATTTCTTCAAACCCGCTAAAGCCACTGCGCCAGAAGGTTCGGCAATCGCACGTGTGTCTTCAAAGATATCCTTTACAGCTGCGCAGATTTCATCACTGGATACCGAGATATGACCATCAATGTATTTCTGACAAAGGCGGAAAGTCTCATCACCAATGCGTTTTACGGCGACGCCATCAGCAAACATGCTCACTTGATCGAGCACCACTGGTTCACCTGCGTCTAAAGCTGCTTTCAAACAAGAAGAGTCTTCTGGCTCAACGGCAATCACTTTGATTTCAGGCATCAGTTGTTTAACCAGCACAGCAACACCTGCTGCGAGACCACCACCACCTACGGGAACGAAGATGTAGTCGAGGTGACCATTTTGCTGCAGCATCTCCATACCAATCGTACCCTGACCGGCAATTACTAGTGGGTGATCGAATGGTGGTACAAAAGTATAGCCATGCTCAGCTGATAGACGCTCTGCTTCGGCTTTTGCCTCGTCAAAGTTATTGCCGTGCAGCACTACGTTACCGCCAAAACCTCGTACCGCTTCGACTTTGATATCTGGCGTGGTTTTTGGCATCACGATAGTGGTCTTGATGCCGAGCTTGGTCCCAGAAAGCGCCATACCCTGAGCATGGTTACCCGCAGAGGCTGCAATAACCCCCGCTGCTTTTTGCTCTTCACTAAGGCTTGCAACCATGTTGTAAGCACCGCGCAGTTTAAACGAGTGTACCGGCTGGCGGTCTTCCCGTTTGATTTGCACATTGTTACCAATACGTGCTGCAAGGCGTGGCATCTCTTGAAGTGGCGTTACTGTCGCCACTTCATAAACAGGCGCTCGTAAGATCTGGCGCAGGTAATCCGCGCCAGTTTGAGGTTCTTGCCCTGAAAGTATTGACTCACTCATAAGCTAGTCCTCTAGCTTAGATTTGTCTCGTACTGCACCTTTGTCAGCACTGGTCGCCATACTTGCGTACGCTTTTAGTGCAAATGAAACCTCACGTTGACGGTCGACTGGTTTCCAGCCTAACTCATCTTGTTTTGCACGGCGCTCAGCAAGTTCTTGTTCTGAAACTTGTAAAGAAATTGAACGGTTCGGAATATCAATAGCGATCATATCGCCTTGTTTCACCAAGCCGATCGCACCACCGTTAGCTGCTTCTGGAGAAGCGTGACCGATAGACAAGCCAGATGTACCGCCAGAGAAACGACCATCCGTCAGTAGGGCACACTCTTTACCTAGTCCCATAGACTTTAGGTATGTCGTTGGGTAGAGCATCTCTTGCATGCCCGGGCCACCTTTAGGGCCTTCGTAACGGATAACAACCACATCACCCGCTTTCACTTTGCCACCAAGGATGCCTTCAACTGCATCTTCTTGGCTTTCAAACACTACCGCAGGGCCCGTGAATTTATGAATACTCTCATCCACACCTGCAGTCTTAACGATACAGCCATCTAATGCAATGTTGCCAGAAAGAACGGCCAGACCACCCTCTTGGCTGAAGGCGTTGTCTTTGGTGCGGATACAACCTTCAGCGCGGTCGTCATCAAGACGATCCCAACGACAATCCTGAGAGAATGCCTGAGTGGTACGAATACCTGCAGGACCTGCGCGGAAGAACTTCAATACTTCTTCATCTTCAGTTTGGATGATGTCGTATTTGGCTAGCTGCTCTTTCATTGACAGACCAAGAACGGTGCGTGCTTGGTTGTGAAGCAGGCCAGCGCGGTCAAGCTCACCAAGAATGGCCATGACACCACCCGCGCGGTGGACGTCTTCCATATGATATTTCTGAGTCGAAGGAGCTACTTTACAAAGGTGTGGAACCTGACGAGATAGACGATCGATATCTTCCATATCGAAGTCGACTTCACCTTCTTGCGCTGCAGCTAGCAGGTGCAGGATCGTGTTGGTTGAACCACCCATTGCAATATCGAGTGCCATTGCGTTCTCAAACGCATCAAAGGTCGCGATGTTGCGCGGTAGTGCAGATTCGTCATCTTGCTCGTAGTAACGACGCGTCAGTTCAACAATGCGACGGCCCGCATTAAGGAATAGCTGTTCACGGTCAGCGTGAGTAGCTAGCATTGATCCGTTACCAGGCTGAGAAAGACCTAGTGCTTCGGTTAGGCAGTTCATTGAGTTAGCAGTAAACATACCTGAACATGAACCACATGTTGGACATGCACTGCGTTCGATCTGCTCACTCTGCTCGTCTGACACTTTCGGGTCTGCGCCTTGGATCATTGCATCAACCAAGTCTAGCTTGATGATTTGATCAGAAAGCTTGGTTTTACCCGCTTCCATCGGACCGCCAGAAACAAAGATAACTGGAATATTCAGGCGCATTGACGCCATTAGCATTCCCGGAGTGATTTTGTCACAGTTAGAGATACATACCATGGCATCAGCACAGTGGGCATTAACCATATACTCAACTGAGTCGGCAATCAGCTCACGTGATGGTAGTGAATAAAGCATACCGCCGTGGCCCATTGCGATACCATCATCGACAGCGATAGTGTTGAATTCTTTGGCGATTCCGCCCGCTTTTTCAATCTCACGTGCTACCAACTGCCCCATGTCTTTTAAGTGTACGTGGCCTGGTACAAACTGGGTAAATGAGTTAACTACCGCGATGATTGGCTTACCGAAATCTTCGTCTTTAACGCCCGTAGCACGCCATAAGGCGCGCGCACCGGCCATATTGCGTCCGTGTGTTGTGGTTGCTGATCTATATTTTGGCATTGTGTTACTTCCTATATTTGCCGGTGCTTTTTAAGCTTTGTCTGCGTCTTGTGGGTAAACGTAATCTAGCCAACCCCATTTATCTTCTGTGGTGCCATTAAATAGGCCGAAGTAAGCTTCTTGGAGCTCTTTGGTGATTGGACCACGTTTACCGCTGCCGACTTCAATCTTATCGATAGTTGCAACAGGAACGACCTCTGCTGCAGTACCTGTCATAAAGACTTCGTCTGCTAGGTAAAGCGCTTCACGCGCAATGTTTGCTTCACGCACTTCATAACCGCGATCACGAGCGATAGTCATAATTGAATCGCGAGTGATACCAGGTAGGATTGCGCTGGTTGCTGGTGGCGTAGTGATAACACCATCTTTAATCACGAAGATGTTTTCGCCAGCACCTTCAGATAGGTAACCATCGACACTGAGCGCAATACCTTCATCGTAGCCGTGACGACGAGCTTCACCACCAACCAGTAGTGAAGATAGGTAGTTACCACCAGCTTTTGCCGCTGTTGGAATCGTGTTTGGCGCTGCACGGTTCCAGCTAGAGATCATTGCATCTACACCTTTCTCTAGTGCTTCTTCACCTAGGTATGAACCCCAAGGGAAAGCTGCAATGATCAGATCCATTTCAGTGCCTACTGGTGGGCAGACACCTAGACCTACGTTACCCACAAAACCTAGTGGGCGAATGTAGGCGCTATCAAGTTTGTTTTGACGCAGCGTTTCGCGTGTTGCTTCCATAATCTCTTCAACAGAGTATGGAATAGGGAATCGATAGATTTTCGCTGAATCTTTAAGACGTTTTGCATGCTCTAAATGGCGGAAGACAATTGGGCCTTTAGGTGTGTTGTAGCAGCGTACGCCTTCAAAGACTGAAGTACCGTAGTGCATAGCGTGAGTTAACACATGCACGTTAGCCTCTGCCCAAGGAACCATTTCACCGTTAAACCAAATGTAGTCTGCTGTTTTTGTAGCCATTATTGCCTTCCTTATGCACAAATCTTTTGTTGTAGGTTGTTATTTGGGAGTTCGTCACTCGCAATTTGCGTGACTTCAACAGTGCGAACATCCCAAAGTTTCTCGATTTGATTGGTGAGAAATGAAATAGGACGATCACTGTCGACGATGATTTCAACGCTAGCGACTTTGCTTTCGTGGTTTTGCGTGCCCGCAACTTGCTTAACAATAAAACCACGGTGGCGTACCACGCGAAGAACGCGTTCTAACAGTACTGGTTTATCATCCGCTTTGATGTCGATTAGATATCTTTCCATGTTAGGTGTTCTCCAGCATGTCATTGTTTGATGCACCTGGTGGTACAAGTGGCCATACGTTTTCTTCTTCGTCGATTAAAACATGAAGTAAGTATGAGGTTTTACTTTCTAGCATTTCTTTAAGAGCTGGCTCAACTTCTTCTTTTTTAGTGATCACTTTACCAGGAATATCAAAAGCTTTTGCTAGCATCAAAAAGTCCGGGTTGTCATCAAGAATGGTTTCACTGTGGCGACCATCAAAGAACAGCGATTGCCATTGGCGAACCATGCCTAAACGCTGGTTATCGAGTAAAACGACTTTGACCGGAATCTGACGACGCTTCAGTGTGCCTAGCTCTTGGATGTTCATCATAAATGAGCCATCACCTGTGATCAGAATAGACTGATCATCAGGTCGAGCAACCGCTGCTCCCATTGCTGCTGGAAGGCCAAAGCCCATAGTGCCTAGTCCAGCGGACGTAATGAAGTTTTGTGGCTCGCGTGGTTGAATGTGTTGCGCTGCCCACATCTGGTGTTGGCCCACATCGGTAGAAACAATCGAAGTGTCTGGCATAAGATCAGATAGCTGCTTCAATAACCCTGGAGCATAGATAAGATCACCTGGGTGGTCGTAGCGCCACTTGAAACCACTACGGAGACTTTCACTGTGTTTAACCCAAGGCGTAATGTCTTGAGTCAGCTCTAGTTGAGGAAGAACGGCAGGGATTTCACCACGCACTGGCGCATTGGCTTGGCGCAGCTTGTGAATCTCTGCGGCATCAATATCAATGTGAATCACCTTAGCATTTGGCGCAAAGGTGTCGAGCTTGCCGGTCACTCGGTCATCAAAGCGGGCGCCAACAGCAATCAAAAGGTCACACTCTTGTACGACTAGGTTGGCCGCTTTAGTACCGTGCATGCCCAGCATACCTAGATAGTGAGGATCATGTCGCTCAATCGTACCTAGCCCCTTCAGGGTGCTGACAGAAGGCATTGGGTTTAAACGTAGGAACTCTCGTACTGAGTCCGTTGCGTGACCAAGCTGAACACCACCACCGACATAAAGTACCGGACGAGAGCTTTGAGAAAGCAGCTCTTGTGCTTGGGTAATAGCCTCTTGGCTTGCCACAGGCATCGCTGGTGGAGAAAAAGGAGGAAGAAGGTTTACAGGTGCTTGGCCTAGCTGAACATCTTTGGCGATATCAACGATTACTGGGCCTGGACGACCTGTTTTCGCCACTTCAAAGGCTTCAGCAAGTGTTGGCGCCAGTTCATTGATATCTGTTACTAGATAGCTGTGTTTGGTACACGCTAGCGACATACCGATCACATCAATTTCTTGGAACGCGTCAGTACCGATATGAGAGCTTGCGACCTGACCTGTGATCGCAACCAGTGGAACTGAATCCATAAAGGCATCGGCGAGACCTGTGACTAGGTTGGTCGCCCCCGGCCCTGATGTTGCCATACAGACAGCGACGTCCTGAGTTGAGCGAGCCATACCAATTGCGGCCATCGCTGCGCCTTGTTCATGTCGACAAAGGATATGTTCGACGCCACCATCATATAGGGCATCATAGATTGGCATGATGGCCCCACCTGGGTAACCAAATACGGTTTTAATACCTTGCTGCTTTAGGGCGGCAACGACTAACTCGGCACCTGTCATTGTGAGCCCCCTTTATGCATTGCTTGATGTTGTGTTGTGTTGCACGTCATGTGCGCTCCCATTCTTCCTACGGCTCTTGTTTTTCTGAGCTTTAATTTATGTCTGCCAAATTTTCAGCGTACTAATTGTAAAAAACCCCCGGACTTTTCAGTGCGGGGGTTTTTTTGAATCTGTGGTTATCTTTCGCCCACTCTACCCCGCGCGGAATCAATAATGACCACGATAATCAGGGCAATCAGTGCGTTAATGCGGGCGTTGAAGTTCATTTATTATTTCTTTAGTTATCTGTGCCTATATGGGCACGAAATTGTTTGCGTCTCTAGTGGTAACATACAATTCCGCCGCATGACAAGCAAAAACTCATTCTTTTTTCACATTCTTTCAGCATCTCGCCAAGCTATATAACAACCTTGATAACAAAATAGACGAACTATCAGGGGGATAAATAATGGTCAGACAACAAGTGAGCTTGGTATGGGATTAGCCATCATTCACAGCCGAGCTTGCGTCGGGGTAGAGGCACCAACAGTGACGGTAGAAGTGCATATCAGTAATGGTATGCCGGGATTTTGTCTGGTTGGGCTGCCTGAAACTACGGTTAAAGAGTCTCGCGACAGAGTGCGCAGTGCGATCATTAATTCGCGTTTTGAATTTCCGGCTAAGCGAATCACAGTTAATCTCGCGCCTGCTGATTTACCTAAAGAAGGCGGTCGATTCGATCTGCCGATTGCGTTAGGTATTTTAGCGGCGTCGGAGCAAATTCCAGTGAATGAGCTAAATAATCAAGAGTTTATTGGCGAGCTCGCCTTATCTGGAGAGCTGAGAAGGGTGAAAGGCGTGTTACCCGCGGCGTTGGCTGCCAATCGAGTTGAGCGCAGTTTAGTGGTCCCCCATAGCAATGGTGATCAGGCGGCGTTAGTCGGTGCTGAAAGACATAAATCGGCGCAAAGCCTACTTGAAGTGTGTGCCGACTTGTGTGGACAACAAAAGCTCTCACTGCATCAAACCGCGCAAGTTTGTGCGGCACCGATTAGCCAGAGAGATCTGCAAGATATTATCGGGCAGCAGCAAGGCAAGCGTGCTTTGGAGATAGCTGCCGCAGGCAATCACAACTTGTTGTTTCTTGGCCCGCCGGGGACAGGAAAAACCATGTTGGCTTCGCGCTTGTGCGACTTGCTGCCCGATATGTCAGATAGTGAGGCGCTTGAATCGGCTTCGGTAGCTTCACTAACCCAACAAGAAATCAATGCCCATAATTGGAAGCAGCGTCCTTTTCGCGCCCCGCATCACTCAAGTTCGATGGCGGCACTGGTGGGAGGAGGCTCTATTCCAAGACCGGGAGAGATCTCTTTGGCGCACAATGGATTATTGTTTCTCGATGAGATGCCAGAGTTCGAACGCAAAGTACTCGATTCGTTGCGTGAACCACTGGAATCTGGGGAGATTATTATCTCACGAGCCCAAGGCAAGACGCGCTTTCCCGCGAGATTTCAGCTAGTTGGAGCATTAAACCCGAGCCCCACCGGATACTACGAAGGCAACCAATCACGAGCCAATCCGCAAACTATTCTGCGCTACTTAAGCCGTTTATCTGGTCCATTACTTGATCGCTTTGATATGTCTCTGGAAATCCCAGCGCTACCAAAGGGGACGTTAGCGGAAGGGGGCGAAAGAGGCGAATCAACTCAGATTGTGCGTGAGCGGGTGTTGATAGCGCGTGAGAAAATGTTGTCACGAGCGAGTAAGGTGAATGCCTTATTAGGCAGTCGAGAAATCGAGCGCTACTGCCCCTTATATAAGCAAGACGCGCAGTTTTTGGAAACCGCATTGCATCGACTGGGTCTATCGATTCGTGCTTATCATCGCATTATTAAGGTCGCGCGTACTATTGCTGACTTAGAGGGGGCAAGCCATATTGAGCGCAATCATCTTGCCGAAGCACTAGGCTATCGGGCGATGGATCGCTTACTGCGCCAACTAACGGCTCAAGCAGTATAAAAAAGCCCGCATTTGCGGGCTAGTGTTGTTAGAACTGGTAGTTTACACCGACAGAGAAGATCATCTGGTCTTCATCATAGAAGTCGATGTTGGAGTCACTCTGACCATAGCCAGCAAACGAGATCAACGACCAGTTCTGCCAACCCATAAACTGCTGATATTCGTACGCAGCGAACAAGCTAAACTCGTCATCCTCACGGACCTTGCTGTAAACAGGGTGTGAAGCATCATAGCTTTTACTGGTGTAGCCGGCAGTAAGTGCGAATTGATGACGATTGATGACCTTAAACAGCGAAAGCTCGCCGCCCCAAGAGGTAAGAGAGTTAGCATCGCCGTCGGCATCCGTTTTAATGTAAGTGAGGGATGGAACTAAGAAGGTAGCGCGATCGAGGTGCAGTTTATAATCACCTTTTACATAAATTGATGTCGCGTCACGTCGCAGTAACTGTTGGTCACTCACTGAACGCGTCTGACCAGACTGTTCATTCTCAATATCTTTAACCGCGTATGCGGTATCTAGACTAAAACCAGAGTTGGCAATATTGCTAAATTTAACACGATACGCATTGCCTTTCTCATCGGTGACACTACGAGCTGAGTTAGTTTGGAAAGGATCGGCCCAAGTTTCACCAGACATAATGGTCGGTAGGAAAGAGGCGTCAATCACTGTTCCATTTGCCAACTGTTGCTTATAGCCTAGTTCTAACGCTAAGGTACCGACAGCAATATCTTCACGAGATGTACCAACATAGAATTGCTTGTCGAGTTGACTACCAAAGGTGTAAGCAACACTCCCTAATGGCAAGGCTAACACACTGCTATCACTTTGCCCCTTTTGGGTATTGTCGGTAATGGTCGCATTAGTGTCGGTATTAAAGTTGGAGGTTGAAGAGGTATAACCGGCACTGAGCGATATCTCGCCGCTGATCCCCGCTGAATCAGAGAGCTGAGCCATTGCAGGTGTGCTCAATACAGCAAGAGCAATAAGGGTTGGTTTTGTGGTCATTACGGGTTCTCCATGGTGTAAACCTAGTGACTGATTGCCTTGAGGTCGAAGTGTGCTCTAACAACTCTGACCATAGTTAGATTAGTTTCAAACTTTCCAATGGCTTGTATAATTACACGCTGTTTTATTATTCATAAATGAATGTTTATAAATTTTTCATTAAATCTCACTTATTAAGCGTATGTTGGCACATTTACTCCTTGTTCTGAATGTTAGTTTGGTCATCTTGAACTCCGCAGCCTGCTCGATAGCTATTTGCGTGGTGGCCGTTTTTAAGTTTGTTTTGCCAAGTGCTGTACTCAAAGCAAAAGGTACCCAGCTTGCCAATAAGATCATGTGGCTATGGGCAACGATAAACTCCGCCATTCTTAACGTTTCGAACCGAATTGAGTGGGATATTCAAGGCGGCGATGAACTGAAAAAAGATGGTTGGTACTTGATGATCAGTAACCACCTTAGCTGGACAGATATTGTTGTACTGTGCTGCGTGTTCAAAGATCGCATTCCAATGCCTAAGTTTTTTCTCAAGCAGCAACTGCTTTATGTGCCTTTTATCGGTATGGCTTGTTGGGCTCTCGATATGCCATTTATGCGTCGCTATTCACGCGAATATCTTATTCGTCATCCAGAGAAACGTGGGCAAGATTTGGCAACGACTCGTCGTTCATGTGCTAAGTTCAAGCACACACCTACAACGGTTGTGAACTATGTGGAAGGGACGCGCTTTACTGCAGACAAACAGCGCAAAAGCAAAGCGGGTTACCAATATCTTCTGCAGCCTAAAACGGGAGGGATAGCTTATACGCTAGCCGCGATGGGCGATCAGTTTGAGAGTATTATTGATGTCACGTTAGCGTATCCTGAAAATACACAAAAACCGTTTAAAGATGCTCTAATGGGTCGCATGACCAAGATTGTTGTTCGCACTAAAGTCTTACCAGTGGATGAGCAAGTGCGAGGCGATTACTTTAATGACAAGCCATACAAGCGCCAGTTTCAGCAGTGGTTAGGCGATGTTTGGCAACAGAAAGATGAATTGTTGCAGCAAGTCCATCAGGATAAATAGCTAAATTTAAAGATTAAAAAAGGGAGCGTTTGCTCCCTTTTTATTTGGTGATTACTTTAGCGTTAGTAAGTAATTGACCAAGGCAAAGTATTCATCTACTGAGGTGATAGAGCCAGCTTCAACTAGGTACTTGTTGTTCACAATAACCGCTGGAACACCTGATAGGCCGCTGTTTTTAAACTGTTTGTCGAAGCGACGAACCATTGAATCTACTGCAAAGCCGTTAAATGCCGCGTCGAATTTCTTCGCATCGACACCTTCATCCAAGAAGATTTGACGCAGTTCTTCATCATTTTTAGGTGCTTTGCGCATATTGTGGATGCGGTTAAATAGCACGGGTGTCATCTTGTCTTCGACTTTCAGTACAATCATGGTCGCGTAAGCTTTACTCATCGACTCACCCATGTTGCCACCCATAAAAGAAACATGATTCTTTTGGAACTTAGCATCTTTAGGTAGCTTAGTTTTAAGCTGCTGAATGATAGGCTCGAACGAGTGACAGTGCGGGCAGTAGAAAGAGAAAAACTCCGTTACGGTTGGTTTCTTTGAGGCTTCTAAATCCAGCACTTTGTAGTGCTCACCTTGATTGAACTGCGCAGCGTGAGCAGATAGGCTCAACATCAGTGTAGCAACTAGTGCAAACAGCTTTTTCATTCTTGACTCCATGTTGTCGATTTTCTTACCACTGTGGCATAAGTGAAAGTGGTGGTTCATCCAGTGCAGAAATCTGCTCTTTAAAAGCAAGTACCTGACTCTCCCAGTATTTTGGATCATTGAACCAAGGGAAAGCGAGAGGAAAAGCAGGATCTTGCCACCTTTTTGCTAGCCATGCCATATAGTGCACCATACGTAGACCACGCAGCGGCTCAATAAGTTTCAATTGATTGCTGTTGAAGTCATTAAACTCCTGATACGCCTCTAGCAGAATATCCAACTGCATCAGCTTGTCTGCTCGCTCACCGTTGAGCAGCATCCATAAATCTTGAATAGCAGGACCGTTACGAGAATCATCTAGGTCAACAAACATTGGGCCGTCGCGCCAAAGAATGTTTCCTGGATGACAGTCACCATGCAAACGTATCAGGCTGGTTGAGTCATCCCAGTGGTTCTCTAGAGATTTGATCAGTAAATCGAGGTCGTTAAAAAACGCATTTTCGAGATGCATTGGAATAAACTGAGATTGCTCCAGTAACTTGCGCGGCTGATAGACGTATTCTTCGAGCCCGATGGTAGGGCGGTGTTGGAATACTTGCTTCGAGCCAACTTTATGAATGCGACCTAAAAAGCGCCCAACCCCTTCGAGTTGCTCTAGGTTATCGACTTCAAACTGGCGCCCACCAACACTTGCAAATAGGGCAAACAGATAGCCTTGATATCGGTGGAGAGTTTGCCCGTTAATAATTACAGGTGGAGCAACGGGGATCTCAGACTCAATCAGTTCAAGGGTAAAATCATGTTCCTCTTTAATTTGTTCTAAGCTCCAACGCTCAGGGCGGTAAAACTTAACCACATAACGTTGCCGCTCTTCATCGGTAAATTGGTAGACGCGGTTTTCATAGCTGTTAAGGGCCAGAAATCCAGATTCCGCTCGAATACCAATGCTTTCGAGGGCATACCACATAAAATCAGGCGTTAACGCATCAAAGTTAAAGGCTTGCTGTGTCATAAAATAAAAGAGGCTCATTGCTGAGCCTCTTTCCATATCCGTGAGTAGAGTGCGCTTAGAGTTTCTTAATAAAGCGGCTTTCTACCTCAATAGTGAAGTCTTCGCTATCGGACAGTATAAACTGAATTGTTGAAACTGAAGAGCTGAGATTGTCAGGATTGACGCCTAAACTCATTGGCAGGTTAAGGACTTCACCCGGTTCAACTTGAATGGTTTGTTTGCCATACCAAGAGACATCACTTAGGCCTTCAACGCTGAGTTTGTACTCTTGTTCTTGTTGAGTTTTATTAATGATTTTCAGGGTGTAGGTATTCTCTACTTCACCTAAGCCATTGACTCTGAACAACTGATTACGGTCACGAAGGACGCTCAAACCTGCCGGGTCGACACTGGCAACCTGAACAAAGAACAAGCCAATCATCACTAATAGTACCGCGCCATAACCGAGCAGTTTTGGACGCGCGACCTTAGTATGCTTGCCAGAGAGGCGGTGCTCCGTGGTGTAGCTAATCAGGCCCTTTTCGTAGCCCATGCGATCCATGGTTTTGTCACACGCATCAATACAAGCACCACAGTTAATACATTCATACTGTAGGCCATCACGGATATCGATACCGGTTGGACAAACCTGAACACAAAGGTCACAGTCAATACAGTCACCTAAGCCCAGAGCTTTGTGATCGGCTTTGCGTGATCTAGGACCGCGCGTTTCGCCACGTTTGCTATCGTAGCCGACGATAAAGGTATCTTTGTCGAACATGGCTGATTGGAAACGAGCGTAAGGACACATGTGAACACACATAATAGATCGCATCCAACCTGCGTTGGCGTAAGTACAGCCGGCGAAGAATAGAACCCAGAATACTGGCCAGAATTCGGCATTAAAGGTGAAGAAACCAACCACTAGGTCTTTGATCGGTACAAAATAACCGGTAAAGGTGAAGCCAGTAGCAAGAGCAATTGCCCACCAAGCTAAGTGTTTTACACCTTTGCGCATTGCTAGATTGGCTGTGAGCTTACCTGAATCTTGCTTGCGGCGTTTGTTGGCACTGCCTTCTAGTTTTTCTTCGAACCAAATATACATAAAGGTCCACACCGTTTGTGGGCATAGGTAGCCACACCAAACTCGACCTAAGAAAGTGGTGAGGAAAAAGAGACCAAAGGCGGCAATCATAAATAGCAGTGCAAGCAGGGTTAAGTCTTGCGGATAAAGTGTGGTGCCGAAAAAGTTAAACTGCTGATTGCCAAAGTCGAGCAAGATAGCTTGGCGTTCGCCATAAGGTATCCAAGGAATAAGAGCGAAGAAAACCAGTAAGAACCAGCCGCCATAACGACGTAGCTGTTGAAAGGTACCTTTACTCTCGCGAACATAGATTCGGTTGCTGGGATTAAACCTGTCCCCTTTGTTTTTATGGGCCTTAGGGTTAAAGGTCTTGGGAGTCACATCTTTGATATCGATTTTATCCTGACTCATTGCGCTTCCTTCTTGAGCTAAACGGTGAGATTTCTATTGTTCTCACTCTAGGGGCTGTTTATCTTTCGTGGTTAAATTTTGTTCGAGATAAAAGCGTTTTAATCACGGCGAGAGGTTTGCCGCCTAGTCATTCTAAGCAAAATACCTCTCAACAAAGAGTAAAACGCTTTTAGCCGAACCCTTCGGGCAGCGTTTGTGGTTCCTTTCTACTGCGTTATCGGCTTATTAGGTAGGATAACTACATTTCAAAGCCTCTGCCTTGTATAAAGAACCCACAAATTGCTGCAAAAATCATCTCGAAAGGTAAGCAGCCCCTACACATTGCTATTTGATTATAATATTTTAGTAAATTCTTATGGACGGCGATTATATACGCAATAACATTTTCATTTCTTTAAGGCTATCAACCTTTAACAACAAAGATCAGTACAGTTCTATAAATAAATGGCCTAACAGTTTCTAGCTTTGTCACCAAATAGGTATAAAAAAAGCGACTCAAGGTCGCTTTCATTAAAATTGCTCGCTGCTAGTCAATAAGACCACGGGCACGCAGAATCGCTGTTTTAAAATCATCTTCTTGGTCTTTCTTTAGACCGGGAATCATTTCATCTTTGCCACTGTTGCGCATTTTTAGATGGTAAATAAGAACATCGTCTGTCAGATCTTCTAGTTTGCCTTCATAGCCCGCTTCTTGAGCGAGCTTAACGATCATCTGTAGCAGGTTAAGTTCTTGATCTTTTTGCCATTCAGGTTCAAGTAACTCTAGTAGCTCCTCAATACGGTGACACTTCATCGGCTTTCTCCACAATATTTATAATGATTTGCTGCTAAAGGTATCAAATAGATGAAATGAAGGTAAGAAAAAAGCGCAGTCAGCACTGCGCTTTTTAATTAGGCTGCCTTAATAACCTTAGCAGGAGCGGTTGCCATAACGGCGGTCTTCTCTACTAGAGTCATTGCTGGAGCTGATTTTTTTGCCACTGGAGTAGAAACAAATCCACTACGGCGGCGCATCGCACTACGGTTTGTGTGCGAAAACCTGACTGTTGTTGGGCGCATTCAGTTACCTAACTGTCAGGCATATCCATTGCCAATGTAATGGCCTAATTAATCATGAGTTTGCTTCATTGCTGAAGTTTGGCTCTTCTGGCTCACGCCAATCCGAACAATTAATTAGGAATATTGATATGCACGCATATCAATAAATAGATTAGCATTATCAGTCGGATTGGTCGATATCTAATCGATTGCGATTCGCTACAATTATGTGAAGATATCTATAGTAGTGAGACAGTAAACCAGATTAGTATGAAAGTAATTTAATGGTTTCGTACGTGCCAAGGAGGTGTTGATGTCGTTATTTAAGAAAACCCTGGCCAGTTTTGGTATTGGATCTGCAAAGGTTGACTCTGTTTTGCAGCAAGAAGTCTTGTATCCAGGACAAAAAGTGAATATTACGATTCATGTCTATGGTGGGTCGACAGCACAAGAGATCGATAATATCGATCTCAAGCTCTATTGTCGCTATATCAAAGAGGTGCCTGCCAATCCAGATAAGGATAAGCACAATGCAGGGCGTATGCGTCGAGTCCCGACAAGTTATGCCTTGGCTAAGTGGTCACTGCCTTACGCTTTTACTATTAATCCGGGTGAAACGCGTGACTTTGAAATCGAGCTCGATGTGCCGTGGAATACGCCCGTTACCATTGGCGACTCTAAAGTGTGGTTGGAAACAGGCTTAGATATTGCGATGGCAAAAGATCCGACCGACAAAGACATTCTAACGGTTAGGCCTGATCCGCTACTTGATGGTATTTTTACCGCACTTGAAGAGCAAGGTTTGCGTATTCGTCAGGTAGAGTGTGAAGAAGTTGATGGCTTTGCGATGCCATTTGTCCAAGAGTTTGAATTTGTTCCGACCACAGGGCCTTTTCATGGCCGATGGCGAGAGCTTGAAGTAGTAGCGTATCGAACTGACGATAAGCTACAGATGTGGTTTGAGATCGATCGTCACCGCGAAGGCGCAAAGGGCATGCTCGCGACCTTATTAGGGATTGGCGACTTGAAGCGTCAAATGGAAATTCCTCTCCATACATCTGCGCAAGAGGCGGGTGCACAAGTGATTGCCTACTTGGATGAGCATTCTTAACCAAAACTTAAAAACTTTCAGCTTACAAGTGTAAGCTTAATGTGCCATACTCTCGAGTAATTATTCCATATTTACTCAGAGTAGGGCACGCATGTCTGCTAATCCTCCCGCTGAATACAGCACGAAAGAAGAGTTCGCTAATACTCTGACCCATGCTCTAGGTATGGTGCTCAGTATTGTCGGTTTGGTTTTACTCTTACTCAAATCGACCGAAAACAATGCGGATACGCTAACAATCACCAGTATGAGTATCTATGGCAGCAGCATGATAGTGCTGTTTCTTGCCTCTACGCTCTACCATGCGATTCCTTATAAGCGAGCCAAACGAGCATTAAAAACCTTTGACCACTGTGCTATCTACTTATTGATCGCAGGTAGCTACACGCCTTTTCTATTAGTGAGCCTACGTACGCCGCTAGCGATAGGGCTAATGGTAGTGATCTGGAGCATTGCTCTGTTCGGCATCATTATGAAGCTCGCCTTTGTCTACCGTTTTAAGAAGCTTTCTTTAGTGACTTATCTAACCATGGGTTGGTTATCGCTGATTGTGATTTACCAATTGGCAATGAACTTATCGGTTGGTGGGTTAACTCTGCTTGCCGCAGGGGGAGTGATTTACTCACTGGGAGTGATCTTCTACGTCGCAAAACGCATCCCTTACAATCATGCTATTTGGCACGGATTTGTTCTAGCAGGATGCGCTTGCCATTTCTTCGCTATTTATCTCTACGTTGATCCCGTTTAACGTCGCCAGAAGGCTGGGAAGAACAGGACAAGCAAGGTCAAAATTTCCAGCCTTCCCATCAACATGCCTAGGCTTAGTAGCCACTTCGCGGCGTCTGGCAGTGGAGCAAAGTTACCCGTTGGGCCGATGACTGACCCCATACCCGGTCCAACATTGGCAACCGCAGTAATAGAACCTGAGATACTGGTGATTGGGTCGAGTCCCATAGCGCTGAGGCCACCAGCTATCGCAATGATGGTGATAAAAAACGTCAAACCAAAGGCGACAACCGAACGGACGATATCGTCGTTTACCGGGCGTTGGTTGTAACGCTGAACAAATACCCCAGAAGGATGGATAAGTTTCATCATCTGCTTGTTAAGCAATGTCAGGGCAATCTGAAATCGGAAGATTTTAATCCCGCCCGCAGTTGAACCTGAACAGGCTCCTGCCATCATCAGGAATGCAAACAAGGTGGTAGGAAGTGCGCCCCAGGCGGTGAAATCTTCCAAGCCAAAGCCTGTCGTGGTAACCACTGAGACAATGTTGAACATGGATACCCGAAGCGCATCTAAAACGGCATAACCATCTCTAATCACTAACCAAGCCGCGATGATTAAGCTGCTAACCAAGAACAAGTAGCTAAATCCGCGCACTTGCGCATCTTTGACTAATTCATTGAGACGGCGTTTTCTAATTGCTGCAACAAACAGTAAGAACGGCAAGCCACCCAAAAACATAAATAGTGTCGCTACCCAATGCGCACCATTAGAGAAATGGTTCATCGAGCCATCTGATGTGGAATAGCCACCGGTGGATAAGGTGGTAAAGGCGTGGTTTATTGCTTCAAACAGATTCATACCCGTTAGAAGGTAGCCAACTATGCACAAACCTGTCAGTGATAGGTAAACCGCGACAATGTTCTTTGCCACCGTTTTGGCTCTCGGGCTGCTTTTATCTGACCAATCAGAGGATTCGGTGTGGAAGAGTTTCATACCACCGACGTTAAGCATAGGTAGTACCGCAACCGCCATCACGATAAAGCCAATCCCACCTAACCATTGCAGTATCGAGCGCCACAATAAAATGCTCGGTGCCATGTTATCTAGGCCACTGAGTACGGTTGAGCCCGTGGTTGTGATGCCCGACATGGTCTCAAAGTAAGCATCGGTAAAGCTGATGTGATTGATAAACACAAAAGGGAGTGCTGCGAACGCACTGGCGATGGTCCACACCAAACTGGTGATGAGGAACATATCGCGCACACTGAGCTTAAATTGTTTGGTGCGACCAATCGTCAAACAGGCAAAAGCGGCAGTATGAGTAATGATAACAGCCTGGCCAAACTCTAAAAATCCAGACGTACCAGTGATGAAGGCGACCAATGTTGGCACGTACATGAACAGGGCTAGCTTAGATAACACTAGCCCGATAACAAACAGCACAGGACGGAAATTGACCATAACCCTTGCCTAAAGGAAGAACGGACTCGGTTGGAATAGGGCTTCTACGTCAGGGACGTATTTCTTGTCGACCAAGAACATCACCACATGGTCATCTTGTTCGATAACGGTACGGTCGTGGGCAATCAGCACTTCCTCACCACGGACAATCGCACCAATGGTGGTACCTGGCGGAAGTTTGATATCACCAATCGCGCGACCAACAACTTTTGATGTGGTTTCGTCACCGTGTGCAATGGCTTCGATTGCTTCTGCAGCCCCTCGGCGCAGTGAGGATACGTTAACAATATCGGCACGACGAACGTGGGTCAGCAGTGCGGAAATCGTCGCTTGTTGTGGTGAAATAGCGACATCGATAGCGCCACCCTGTACAAGGTCGACATAAGCACCGCGCTGAATCAGTACCATCACTTTTTTGGCTCCCATGCGTTTCGCAAGCATGGCAGACATAATGTTGGTTTCATCTTCGTTGGTGAGAGCGATAAACACATCGACCTGATCGATGTTTTCTTCAGCAAGGAGCTCCTGATCTGCCGCATCACCACAGAATACGATGGTATTTTCTAGCTCTTCTGACAGCTTTTCTGCACGTTGGTAGCTATGTTCAATCAGTTTAACGCTGTAGAGCTGCTCTAAGCGACGAGCAAGGCTAGCACCAATGTTACCGCCACCAACAATCATAATACGGCGATAAGGCTTCTCAAGACGTTGTAGCTCACTCATTACCGAGCGAATGTGATTGCTAGCCGCAACGAAGAAGACTTCATCGTCAGCTTCAATGATGGTGGTGCCCTGTGGTCGAATTGGTCGGCCTTGGCGGAAAATCGCCGCAACGCGCGTGTCGATATGTGGCATGTGCTCACGTAGGGCTGAGAGTGCATTACCAACCAGTGGTCCACCATAGTAGGCTTTTACGGCTACTAAGCTCACCTTCTGCTCAGCAAAGCTCACGACTTGCAGCGCACCCGGGTATTGAATCAAGCGTTCAATGTAGCTAGTGACTAGTTCTTCTGGTGCAATCAAGTGATCGACGGGTACAGCGCCCGATTGGAACAAAGCTTCCTTCTCAGATAGATATTGAGGGGAGCGAATTCGCGCAATTCGGTTCGGAGTGTTAAATAGTGTAAAGGCCACTTGACAGGCAGCCATATTGGTTTCATCCATATTGGTGACAGCAACCAACATGTCAGCATCTTGAGCGCCAGCTTCACGCAACACGTCTGGGTGGCTAGCATAACCATTCACGACACGTAGGTCGTACTTATCTTGCAGCTCGCGCAGACGATCTGAGTTGCGGTCTACAATGGTGATGTCGTTGTTCTCGCCAACTAGGTTTTCCGCCAGTGTGCCGCCAACCTGACCTGCACCAAGGATGATGATTTTCATACACTAATCTCGTTTAACTACTGAAAAGGCGGCGACTATTGTCACCGCCTAACTGTATTACGCGTTTTTGATTAACACTGCGTAGTAGAAGCCGTCCATATCCTCTTCGCCAGGTAAGATTTGGCGTCCTGGATTGTTGATATCAGAACCCACTAAGGTTGCGTTATCAGTGCGCTCAAGGAAAGCTTTTACTTGTAGTACGTTTTCTTTTGGAGTAATTGAACAAGTGGCGTAAACCATAGTACCGCCCACCTTCAATTGGCTCCACATTGCATCCATAATTTCACTTTGTAGCTCAGCTAAGGCGTCAATGTCGTTTGCTCGACGTAACCACTTAATATCTGGGTGACGACGAATAACGCCCGTTGCTGAACAGGGTGCATCAAGTAGAATGCGGTCAAATTTTTCGCCTGTCCACCATTCTTGAGGGTAGCGAGCGTCACCACAAATCACATCGGCACGCAGTTGAAGACGTTCTAGGTTGTCATAGACGCGATCAAGACGTTTGGCGTCACAATCAATCGCAACCACTTCGGTATCTTCCGTATGCTCAAGAATATGCGCGGTTTTACCACCTGGCGCAGCACAACAATCAAGAATCAGCTCGCCATTCTGTGGCTGCAGATAGTTTACTGACAATTGAGCCGCAGCGTCTTGTACCGATACCCAGCCACGATCGAAACCTGGAAGAAGCGTCACGTCACAAGGCGAGGCCAATTTTATGGCATCAGCAGCTTCTGGGTGAATGCTGCATTCAATGTTTTCATCTTTCAGCAGTTCTAGATATTCATCACGAGTATGGTGCTGGCGATTTACACGCAGCCACATAGGCGCTTTGCTATTGTTCGCTTCGACCAATTGTTCCCACTGCTCTGGGTAGCTCTCACGTAGCATGTTAAGCAGCCAATTTGGGTGACCATATTTGCCAGCGCTGTGGCTAACTGCTTTTTCATCTAGCTCTTCTTGCTCACGAAGGTAGCTGCGCAGTACCGCATTGATTAGGCCGCGTAGGCTTGGGCCTTTCAACGTCTTAGTTCCTTCAACCGTTTCTGCGACTGCAGCATGTGCTGGAATACGCATGAAACTCAGTTGGTAAATTCCGACCAAAATAAGATGGTGGAAAACACGCTTTTTCCCTTTGAGTGGATTTTCCATTAGCTCGTTAGCAATAGACTCCAAACGTGGCAAGTAACGTAGCGCGCCATAACAGATCTCTTGTAACAGTGCATGGTCTCTTGGTCTGATGGTCTTTTGCGCCGCAGGTAATGCGTGTGAAAGAGATTGGCCTTTGTCGACCACTTGGAATAGGACGTTGGCTGCAGCAGCGCGAACATTCATGATGAATACCTTAAATTAAGGGAGGGTGTCTCCACCCTCAAAATGTACGTTTCCCGATAAGGGATAATATGTTTAAACCAGCTGAGTGCCGACTTCAAACCAGCTTGCACGAGAGTTCAAGATATCTTGAACAGACATCGCTTTCTTACCTGGAACTTGTAGTTGTTCTAAAACCAGTACGCCATTGCCAGTAGCAATGTAGATACCGCTTTTATCTGCTTGCAAGATAGTACCAGCAGGTTGAGTTGTTGACTGCTCATCGACACGGCTTTGCCACACTTTGATGCTGTTCTCAGCAGCGATAAAGTGACTCATTGGCCAAGGATTGAAAGCACGAACGCAGCGCTCGATATGTGCAGCGTCGTCATTCCAGTCAATGCGGGCTTCTTCTTTGCTCAGCTTCTTAGCGTAGTTTGCCAGTGCATCGTCTTGTTTCTCTGGTACCGCTTTACCTAGCGCAATATCTGCTAAACATTCAACTAATGCTTGTGGGCCAAGTTCTGCCAGCTTTTCGTACATAGAAGTACTGGTATCGCTAGCTTCAATAGGTAAAGTCGCTACTTTGAGCATATCACCGGTATCTAAACCGATATCCATTTGCATAATGGTCACGCCTGTTTCTGCATCTCCCGCCCAAATAGAGCGTTGGATCGGCGCAGCACCACGCCAGCGTGGCAGAATTGAACCGTGAACGTTAATGCAGCCTAGCTTTGGCGTATCAAGCACCGCTTGCGGAAGTAGCATGCCGTAAGCCACCACCACCATGATGTCTGCGTTTAAATCTGCCAGCTCTTGTTTGGCTTCATCAGACTTAAAGTTTTCTGGCTGATAAACGGGAATATTATGCTCTAGTGCTAATTGCTTAACAGGTGGCGCTGCCAGTTTCTTACCACGACCAGCAGGACGGTCAGGGTTAGTGTATACAGCAATGACATCGTGCTCCGAAGACAACAACGCCGCCAAGTGACGGGCGGCGAAATCCGGAGTACCAGCAAAAACAATTTTCAAAGGTTTGCTCAAGGTACCTTCCTTCTATTTAATTAGCGTTTAGGCTTTGCTTGCATTCTTCTCGTTGAAGCGCTTGATCTTAGCTAGCTTGTCTTGAATACGCTTGCGCTTTAAAGGCGAAAGGTAGTCAACAAACAGTTTGCCTTCTAAGTGGTCAAGTTCATGCTGAACACAAATAGCTAATAGATCATCAGCTTCAAATGTGTACTCTTCACCATCACGGTTAAGTGCTTTTACCGTCACTTCCGCTGCGCGTGGCACCAATGCACGTGCGCCAGGGACAGACAGACAGCCCTCTTCGATACCATCTTCGCCGCGTTTTTCTAAGATTTCTGGATTAATCAGAACCATAGGCTCATCACGTGTTTCAGAAATATCGATAACAACGATACGTTGGTGGAAATCAACCTGGGTTGCTGCCAGACCAATACCTTCTTCGTCGTACATGGTTTCAATCATGTCATCAACGAACTTTTGAATCTCAGGTGTCACTTCTTCTACCGGCTTAGCTACGGTGCGAAGACGATCATCTGGGAATGTTAATACTTGTAATACAGACATATACACTCGAAATGTTGAACTGTGCCGAATCAGGATAAACCTCGTTGGCTCAATTCTAGACATTTTAGACCCCAAATGACAGCATCAATGCGCTTTTTGAGCTGCTTCTCTTTGTTGTTAACACTCAGTTTAACAGGGAATGCCGTAAGGATAGGTCGCTGATAGGGGGGCGAATCATGTTACGCATTTGGCGAGGTCTGTTTGTTGTCGTGTTGGTGACGATCGTTAATGGGGTCAGTGCTCAAGAAGGGGCTCTATCGATTAACAAACAAGCGCCGAAAACTTATACCGTCGTCAAAGGTGATACCTTGTGGGATATTTCAGCGCTGTATCTCGAAAGCCCGTGGCAGTGGCCGCGCTTATGGCAATTAAATTCGAACATAGTAAACCCGCATCTGATCTTTCCCGGAGACAAACTGACCCTCGTGTGGCGAGAAGGACAACCAAAACTGATTTTAAAACCTGTGGTCAGTTTGACGCCCGTTATTCACCAACGAGCAAAACACCCCATCTCTGTCATCAAACCGCAGCATATCCTGCCTTTCATTGAGCACGATCTGTTGTTGGAGGGGGAAGCAAGCCATGAAATGAGTCGAGTGATTGGCAATAGCACCGGAAATCAGCTGATGGATTCACAAAACGTCATCTATATTTCGGCGCTCCAAGTCGCGCAAGAGTGGGGAATCTATCGTTTAATGAATGAGTTTAAACGAGCAGACAAAACCGCCAAAGTGATAAGAAAAATAGCTCATGGACAACTTGTTGCCAGTGATGAGCGTTACTCCTCGCTGCGTTTGACTAAACAAAGCCATGAAGTAATGGTGGGCGATATCGCTATGCCAATATTACAACCTTCAAACTCAACCACTTTGCTAAGCTTAACCCCTGTCTCTGGGCAAATTGATAAGGTTGAGATTCTCGGAGCGGTAGAAGGCACTCATTATGTGGGCAAAGACCAAGCGGTGGTTGTTAATCGTGGTGAGTTAGATGGTGTTAAACAGGGCTGTGTGTTTGAGCTGTTTAACTCGGGCGCCGGTGACGTTACCCATCGTAAAAACAACTCATCAATCCTTTTCCCTGATAGGCGTATTGGCCACATGATGGTTGTCCGTCCTTATCAGCACTTTAGTATCGCGATCATTACTGACAGTTCAGAAGCAGTCAGTATCGAGACTAAGGTTCACTCCCCAAGGAGTCGGTAGTTTGTGACCAATGAAGAGCTCGCGGCATGGCTGTCGCTTAACTTTACCCCTAGAGTCGGTCCGAAAACCTTTTCTCGTCTTCTCGCAATGGACTCACCATTAAACATTGTTCAATCTGAACTTCCTGCTCTTTTAGCCCTTGGATTAAGCGCACAACAGGCTAACTATCTGAAGAATCGAGCGGCGAAAGAGGTTGCGCAGTGCTTTGAGTGGCAACAACAATCTGCTCAACACAATATCATTACTAAGCAAGACAGCAGTTACCCGGCATTACTTGAACAGGCGGTAGGCTCTCCTCCGATTTTATTCGTTCAAGGGGACGTGAGCGGCCTGTCTGAGCCTCAAATTGCGATGGTCGGTAGTCGCAATGCCAGTCCTGAAGGGCTCAATACCGCGCGAAGCTTTGCTCGGGCCTTGGTTGAGCAAGGTCTGACGGTCACAAGTGGTTTGGCCCTTGGCGTAGATGGCTACGCCCATGATGGAGCGCTGCAAGGAGGAGGACGTACACTCGCTGTTCTCGGCAGCGGTCTAGAAACTATTTACCCAGCTAGACATCGTGAACTTGCTAGGAGAATCCTTGATTCTGGTGGTGCGCTGGTTTCGGAGTTTCATCCCAAAGCGAAGCCTAAAGCCGATCATTTTCCGCGCCGCAATCGAATTATCAGTGGCCTATCTTTTGGAGTGCTGGTGGTTGAAGCCGCAGAGAAAAGTGGCTCCTTGATTACGGCGCGCTATGCCATAGAGCAAGGGCGTGACGTGTTTGTTATTCCGGGGTCTATCCACGATTCAAATGCACGCGGCTGTAACCTGTTGATTAAGCAAGGCGCGTGTTTGGTGATGCGAGTTCAGGACATATTTGATGAAATAGAGACGCTTTTACGCTGGTCTAATTCCAGTAAGCCACCGATTCAAAATGAACTTTTCGAGGAAATAGATAGTAAAGAAGAATTGCCATTTCCTCTGCTGTTAGCTAACGTAGGAAGTAAGGCTATACCAGTTGATATTCTTGCAAACAGGACCAATATACCTGTGCAGGACGTCATGATGCAGCTCTTGGAGCTTGAGCTTTCAGGGCATGTTGTTGCAGTTTCCGGTGGCTATATTCGAAAGGGGAGGGGCTAGCTATGATGATGGATATCTTAATGTATCTATTCGAAACCTACATCCATAGCGATGCAGAGTTACAAGTCAATCAAGATGAGCTAGAAGAAGAGCTTCTTCGCGCAGGCTTTCATCAAAAAGACATTTACAAAGCCCTTGTCTGGCTAGAAGAGCTAGCAGCACTGCAGCAAAGTGAAACCCACTCTGCGATTTCGGTGTGCAGCACTTCGAACTCGACTCGTATCTATACAACTAAAGAGTGTGAGCGCTTAAGTCTAGAGTGCCGCGGCTTTTTGACCTTCTTAGAGCAAGTTAACGTCCTCACGACTGAAACTCGTGAGATGGTTATTGACCGCATTATGGGCCTAGAGACGGACGAGTTTGAGCTTGATGATCTGAAATGGATTGTGCTTATGGTGCTATTTAATGTACCAGGCAATGAGAATGCATACACACTTATGGAAGAGCTGCTGTATACCAAAGAACAAGGTATCCTTCACTAACCTTTCTGAGTTGATATGAGCAATAAAATTGATCATCAGCTGTTTTCAGCCCATGAACATGCGCTAGAGCACCAAGCTTGCCCTAAATGCCAAAGTGAACAGCGCGAAGGTGAACTTCACCTTCGCCATGGTAAGCATGGTCCTTTCTTGGGTTGCGATCAGTACCCTGTGTGTGACTTCATTAAACCTTTGCACCAAAACGACGGTCACATCGTTAAAGAGCTCGGTGTTGCTTGCCCTGAATGCGGCAATGAGCTTGTTCTCCGTCAGGGGCGCTATGGGATGTTTATTGGCTGTAGTCATTACCCGCAGTGCAACCACATCGAGTCTTTAGATCAACCTAAGCAAGAACAGCAGCAGCCGGAACACCATACATGTCCAGAGTGCAATAAAGGCCAGTTAGTGGAGCGTAAAACTCGCTTTGGTAAGGTTTTCTATGCCTGTGACAACTATCCGAAATGCAAGTTTGCTGTCAATCAGCCGCCGATTTCAGGTCAGTGTGAGAAATGTGGTTTTCCACTGTTAGTTGAGAAGAAGCTCGCCAGTGGAGTCAAAAGGCAGTGTGCCGACCGGAAGTGTCACCACACACAATCTGAATAATAAAAAACGGCGCATCAAGCGCCGTTTTTGCTATCTATAAACTGAGTTATTGGGCGAAGTTTGCTGAAAACTCATGAACAGCAGGAAATGCTTGTTCATCCAACAGATCGGCAAGTGCACACAGTTTACGCTGCAGTTCACCGCTGTAATCACCACACACGTTAATGTGACCCATCTTGCGGCCTGTACGTTTCTCTTTGCCATACCAATGAATGTGCACCCCATCCATCGCGAGTAATTCGCTTGGTAAGGTATCTTCACCCAAGATATTGATCATTGAAGTTTCACGAATCAGTTTAGTGCTGCCTAGTGGTAAGTCGCATACTGCTCTTAAGTGATTTTCAAACTGACAAGTTTCTGCGCCTTGTTGAGTCCAGTGTCCAGAGTTATGCACCCGTGGGGCAATCTCATTGACCAGCAAGGTGCCGTCGACATCGAAAAACTCAAGGGCTAATACACCAACGTAATTGAGCTTATTGGCGACAGCAGTAAACATCTGTTTTGCTTGTTGTTGCAGTTCGGTATCTGCGATGGCAGTAGACAGCGTCAGTACGCCGTTAGTGTGAACATTCTCAGCCAATGGATAAACAGCAACGCTACCGTCTTTGCCACGTGCACCTACTAGGGAAACTTCACGATTAAATGGCACGAACTCTTCAGCTACGATCGCTTGAGTTTCAGATGCAGCGATGCACTCGGCCATTTCTGTCCAAATGGTCTCGATTTGAGCTGGATCTTTTAAACGCCACTGACCTTTTCCATCGTATCCGCCAAGGGCACTTTTTAGCACCATAGGGATGCCAACGTGTGCAATAGCTTGGTCAAAGTCTTCACGTGTATTGATGACAAAGTACTTCGCATTGCGTACATCTGCGTCATCAAGCAACTGCTTCTCGATACGGCGATCGCCGCCTGCTTTTATCGCTTCAGTCGAAGGTAAGAACTTTCCACTTTGCTCGCAGATTGCCAGAATGTCGTGAGGGATATGTTCAAACTCAGCGGTGATAACATCAGCTTGAGCGATGGCGTTTTCAAGTCCGTGACCAATTACAGTCTGCGTGAGTGGATGAACGACATTTTTACTGCCTACGTCATACGCTGAGATATCAATATTAAGCGGCGCGCCAGCCAGTGACATCATGCGAGCTAATTGACCAGCACCTAGCACTAAAACATGCATGACTTAGTCCTCTGCAGGATTTGGGTTCGCTAAAACCGTTTCTGTCTGTTCAGCGCGGAAAGCTTCAACTTTCGCCATTACAGCTTCATCATGTGTACCAAGAATTTGCGCAGCGAGAATACCTGCATTTGCCGCACCCGCTTCGCCGATAGCCAAAGTGCCGACAGCAATACCTTTTGGCATTTGCACGATGGAGTATAGAGAGTCTAGACCACTAAGTGCGCGGGACTGAACTGGAACACCTAGAACTGGCAGTGAAGTGAAGGCTGCCGCCATGCCTGGTAAGTGCGCAGCACCACCGGCACCAGCGATGATTACTTTCAGGCCACGCTCTTTAGCGCTATTTGCATAGTCTGCAAGAAGTTGAGGGGTACGGTGCGCAGAAACTACTTTAGTTTCGTACTCAACCCCGAATCTATCGAGCATTTCTGCTGCTAGTTTCATGGTTGGCCAATCAGATTTAGAACCCATGATGATACCGACTTTCATCTCAAACTCCTTCAAAGCTGCATAGAATTGGTGAGCAAACATTTTGAGCGCATTATACGGAGATTTTATACTTAAGCAAACGTTTGCGTCTTGGTGAAATACTTAGCTCGGGAATTTATTAATAAATAGCTTTAGTCTCGGATTGAGATTGTTTGTAGACTTAAGCCTGTAGAGAATAACTAAGGTGTGACTAAGTGGAAAACTTTAATCAAGCACTGAACGCTTTAATGGATGGTGAAGTGATCGCTTATCCAACCGAAGGAGTCTTTGGTGTGGGGTGCGATCCCGATAATAGCGAAGCAGTGCGCAAGCTACTGGATCTTAAGCAGCGCCCTGCCGATAAAGGACTCATTCTTATCGCGGCGAGTTACCAGCAGTTAATTCCGTATATTGATGAATCTCAGCTGACTCAAGAGCAGCTAATCAGGGTCAAACAGAGTTGGCCAGGGCCGGTCACTTGGATCATGCCATCGAGTGAGCGTGTATCTCGTTGGGTATCCGGTCAACATCAATCGATTGCTGTGCGAGTGACGGATCATCCTTTGGTACAAAAGATGTGTAATGCATTCGGAAAGCCGTTAACCTCTACCAGCGCAAACTTGTCCGGTCAGCCGCCATGCATGACAAGTGAAGAAGTTTATATGCAGTTTGGTTATGACCAGATTGCGGTACTCGAAGGCCAAACGGGTGGTAGAGAAAAGCCCAGCGAAATTCGAGATGCTAAATCACTACAAGTATTAAGACAGGGATAACCCTGCAGTAAAGGAAGTTGTATGTCAGCCATAGATAAACAAACGGTAAAGCAATTTTTAATGGATCTTCAGGATTCAATTTGTCAGCAGCTCGAAGAGGTGGATGGACAAGCGGTATTTGTTGAAGATGCATGGCATCGCGAGCCTGGAGAAAAGCTAGGTGGCGGTGGTCGTACCCGAGTGATGAAAGATGGTGCTGTTTTTGAGCAAGGTGGGGTTAACTTTTCACATGTGCAAGGTAAAGAAATGCCAGCTTCTGCCACGGCGCATCGCCCTGAATTAGCTGGACGTCGCTTCGAGGCAATGGGCGTCTCTTTAGTTATGCATCCAAATAACCCTTATGTGCCTACTTCACATGCCAATGTTCGTTTCTTTATTGCAGAAAAAGAGGGTGAGGAGCCGATTTGGTGGTTTGGAGGCGGTTTTGATTTAACACCTTTCTACCCATTTGAAGAAGATGCGCAGTATTGGCACAACACGGCTAAAGAAGTGTGTGCACCGTTTGGCGAAGGCGTTTACTCAGAACACAAAGCTTGGTGCGACAAATACTTCTACTTACCTCACCGAGATGAAACTCGTGGTGTTGGTGGCTTATTCTTTGATGATCTCAACCATTGGCAGTTTGATAAGTGTTTTGACTATATTAAGGCGGTCGGTGAGGGTTATTGCCAAGCTTACCTGCCGATTGTTGAACGTCGTAAAGAGACTGAATACGGTGAGCGTGAACGCCAGTTCCAACTGTATCGTCGTGGGCGCTATGTAGAGTTTAACTTAGTCTTTGACCGTGGCACATTGTTTGGCTTACAAAGCGGCGGCCGCACTGAGTCTATTCTTATGTCTATGCCGCCACTAGCGCGCTGGGAATACGCTTATCAAGTGGAGCCAAACTCCCCAGAGGCTGAGCTGTATGATCATTACCTTAAACCGAGAGAGTGGTAATACTTTCCTCCTTATATAGATAGTGATAGGGTCAATGTTCCGCATTGGCCCTTTTTGTTTCTGATAGGTAAGGATATGACTCAGCAAATAGACAACTACGTTGTTTTTGGTAACCCAATCGCCCAAAGTAAATCACCATTTATTCATACGCTATTTGCTCGTCAAACTAATCAGTCTTTGACCTATACCACTCAGAGCCCGGCAACCGATGCTTTTGCCCAAGCAGCCAGTGAGTTTTTTGCTGAGGGTGGCAAAGGGTGCAATGTCACTGTGCCATTTAAAGAAGACGCGTTCCGGTTTGCGAATCGTGTCACCGAGCGCGCGCAGTTAGCAGGTGCAGTTAATACGCTAAAAAAACTTGATGATGGTGAGATTCTAGGCGACAACACTGATGGCGAAGGGCTTGTCCAAGACTTGTTGCAATATCAGGTTATGCTAAAAGGGGCTCGTATTCTGCTGATTGGGGCTGGTGGTGCAGCGCGAGGTGTGATTAAACCATTACTCGATCAGCAACCGGCTGAAATTGTGGTCACCAATCGTACCTATGCTAAAGCGCAGCAGTTGGCAGAAATGTTTCAGCCTTATGGAAAGATATCTGCCCAGCCAATGGAGGCTGTGTCCGAGAGCTTTGATTTGATTATTAACTCAACCTCGTCGAGCTTAAGTGGTGAGCTACCCGCTATCTCTAGCGCTATTTTCTCACCTCAAAGCACGGTCTACGACATGATGTATGGTGCAGGGAAAACGACCTTTAATCAGTGGGCAACCGATAATGGCGCAATCAAGGTATATGATGGTCTAGGCATGCTGGTAGGGCAGGCAGCGGAAAGCTTTATGTTGTGGCGTGGACTAAGGCCTGGTACAAAGCAGATTTTGCGTGAACTGAGAAAAAACCTAGAGGGCCTGTAATGAACCAATCTATTCTTTTTCCTGATATCCAATCATGGGATGAAGATAAGCAAGCGGTATTGTTTTCTGCGCAGCAAGCTGGGGCGCTGATTCAGTGCCTAGTCAGTAAAACGGAATTAGAGAAGTTGTCTGGTCAAACGGTTGATAATGAGCAGCAAGCTCTCGAAGTATTTTCTCAATACCGTTTTGACCTTGAAGAGCTTGCTGAAGAGTTAATAGAAGATGAAGAATTTAATTCACAAGGTTGGATAGAAGTCGTTAGTTAATATCTTCTACTTGGTGTAAGTAGTCTTCTTTATTCTGCACATAGTTATCTGCTGATTTTTGTAAGAACGCGCGTTCCTTTTGATTGAGTGGACGCGCTTGCTTAACAGGGCTACCTACGTACAAAAATCCGCTTTCCAGAATTTTACCTGGGGGAACTAAACTCCCAGCACCTATCATTACCTCTTCTTCTATTACCACACCATCTAAGACAATCGCCCCCATTCCAACTAGCACTCGATCTTTGATCGTGCAGCCATGTAGCATCACTTTGTGACCAACAGTGACATCATTACCAATGAGCAGCGGGTAGCCGTCAGGGTTCTCTTTATTTTTGTGGGTGACATGTAGCACACTGCCATCTTGGATATTGGTGCGATCGCCAATATGAATATGGTTTACATCACCTCGCGCAGCTACGAGCGGCCAGACACTGGAGTCGTCTCCAATACGAATATCGCCAACTAATACTGAGCTGCTATCTATATAGACTCTTTCACCTAATTGCGGAGTAATACCTTTGTAACTGCGTAGAGAACTCATTTTTTCTCCTTATATAGAGGGAATCTTGCCATGGTAGGGGTAGAAAAGTGGCAAAAATAGGTCGTTTTGAATAGAAAATACTCAAACAATAAAAAAATCAAAAAAAACTGAAAAAAGGGCTTGCCAATGTGATGGCGATCTCTATAATGCCCCCTCGCTGACACGGGAACGCTTCGAAAGAAACGAGAGCCCAGTTAGCAAGGTCAATTAGCCAAGCGGAAACGCTTGAAAAAAGTTTGAAAAAAGTGGTTGACACTAAACTTTATCTCGCTAAAATGACCGCCTCTTCCGAAGTGATGTGAGTCACAAAGAAGAGAGCTCTTTAACAATATAAACCTATCAATCTGTGTGGGCACTCGTTGATGATAATCCAATTAGAAACTTCGGTTTCAAATTAGGTTTCAATGA
>WJXF01000062.1_pt1 | contig 40286 bp, 35 predicted proteins | sample 9263211 | NCBI WGS metagenome assembly WJXF01 (sample SAMN12697362, study PRJNA563984) | aquatic metagenome | isolation source: water sample from a prawn hatchery tank treated with erythromycin, plated on... | place: Australia | collected 2018-10-17
TGGGGCTGAAGTCGGTCCCAAGGGTATGGCTGTTCGCCATTTAAAGTGGTACGCGAGCTGGGTTTAGAACGTCGTGAGACAGTTCGGTCCCTATCTGCCGTGGGCGTTGGAAGATTGAAGGGGGCTGCTCCTAGTACGAGAGGACCGGAGTGGACGAACCTCTGGTGTTCGGGTTGTGTCGCCAGACGCATTGCCCGGTAGCTAAGTTCGGAATCGATAACCGCTGAAAGCATCTAAGCGGGAAGCGAGCCCTGAGATGAGTCTTCCCTGACCCCTTGAGGGTCCTAAAGGGTTGTTCGAGACTAGAACGTTGATAGGCAGGGTGTGTAAGCGTTGTGAGGCGTTGAGCTAACCTGTACTAATTGCCCGTGAGGCTTAACCATACAACACCCAAAGGGTTTTGATGGACTCAAAGCAAGAACAGATTGAATGTGTAGAGAACACAATAACAGCTTTCCGAATTAAAGAATTTGCTTGGCGACCATAGCGATTTGGACCCACCTGATTCCATGCCGAACTCAGAAGTGAAACGAATTAGCGCCGATGGTAGTGTGGGGCTTCCCCATGTGAGAGTAGGACATCGCCAGGCTTTAAATTTAGACTTAGAGTCTAATCAGTGCGGAGCGGTAGTTCAGTTGGTTAGAATACCGGCCTGTCACGCCGGGGGTCGCGGGTTCGAGTCCCGTCCGCTCCGCCACTTATTTCGAAACCTCGCTATGGCGAGGTTTTTTCGAATCTACAATTTGAAAGATTCTACAGGGGTGTAGCTCCAATTGGCAGAGCAGCGGATTCCAAATCCGCGTGTTGGGAGTTCGAATCTCTCCACCCCTGCCATATTCAAGGCTCTAGCAGAAATGCTAGAGCCTTTTTGTTTTTCTAAAGGCGAGTACTTCATCCCTAGCTCTCAAACTAGATTTCTTGTTGAGAACTATTCTTACTAATCTGTTACATTTGGTAACTTGTTTACTCAATAGTCGTAGTTTATGGATATTTCTCGTCGCCATTTTATTAAAACAGGATTGGCTGTTTCTGCATTAAGCGTTTTGCCTGCGTGTACTTTAACCCGTGCTAAGAGTGGTAAAGGAGAGTTTGTTTATGAGCTCACCGCAGAGCCAGCAACGGCTGAACTAGTACCTGGTTATACAACGAATGTACTGGGATTTAATGGTCAGATTCCAGCCCCAACGATTCGTTGCCGTCAAGGACGAGAAGTCACGATTAGATTTACCAATAAGCTTTCAGAGCCAACCACGATTCACTGGCATGGGCTAAGAATTCCAATTGAAATGGATGGTGTACCATTCTTAAGCCAAGCGCCAATCATGCCGGGTGAAACGTTCGAATATCGCTTTACTCCACCTGATGCGGGTACCTTCTGGTATCACCCGCATATGAATAGCGTCAAACAACTCGGTATGGGGTTGGTAGGGCTGATCATCGTCGAAGAAGCGATTCCAGTAGAGTTTGATGAAGAACACGAGTTGATGCTTAAGCATTGGCACCTTGATAAGCAGGGGCAGTGGAAAGAGTTAATGATCCCTCGTCTTAGTGCGAGAATGGGAACCCCCGGAGAGTGGAGTAGCGTCAATGGTATACATGAGCCTAAGTATCAATTAAAGGAAAATGCCACTACTCGGCTGCGTATCGCCAACGTTGATAATACGATTACCTATCCGATTGCTATTGAAGGGGCCGAAGCATGGGTGATAGCCATCGATGGTAACCCGATTAAAACGCCCTATGAGCTCTCTCAACATAAAATTGGCCCAGGGATGAGGGTTGACCTTGCCTTAAGAGCTCCGAAGCAAGGAGCATCCGTCTATGTCCGATATATGAAGGGTAGATTTCCGTTTCCTCTGTGTGAATTTGAAGCGATCAGGTCTGATCTTTCCGATCACAGGCCGATCCCTCAACTTCCTCTTAATCCTGTGCCTGATCTTGATTTAGCAAATGCAGAGAGAATCGACTTCGTATTTGAATGGGAAGGAGCAATTTCACCGGCTGGAAAAGATGGTAAGTCAGTTCCTAAGTTTTGGTTAACCAACAAACGGGCTTGGGAAGGGATGTCGAAAGATAATATCCCCGCGCCACTCGCTTCATTGCAACTGGGTAAAACTTATATTTTTTATCTCAAGAATGTCACTCAGTATCATCATCCAATTCATATCCATGGCCATACATTCACAGTATTAGAGCTCAATGGTAAAAAGGTCGAGCAGCCTTTCCACACCGACACTGTGTTACTAGGCAAAAACGGCACGGCTATCGCAGCATTCGTGGCGGATAATCCAGGGCGCTGGATGTATCACTGTCATGTGATCGAGCATATGAAAACCGGACTAATGGGATATATAGAAGTTAAGTGACTCCTGTAACTTTTAAAATGTTTGCAGTTAGCAATGGCTAAATCTTAATTTATGATCTTCCGTGAGCGTGTATTTTGGCTACAATACACCCAGTCAATCGGAGGAATTATGGGTCAGTTTTCAATATTGGGTTTTATCGCACTCGGTGGTGCATTTGGAGCATGCTCTCGTTATCTTGTTTCAGAGCTTTGTGTTGTGCTTCTTGGGCGCGGTTTTCCATACGGTACGCTAGCTGTTAACGTGGTCGGTTCTTTCATTATGGGCTTGCTTATTGCTGCTTTTGAAAATGAGATGCTTGCTACCGAACCATGGCGCCAAATTATCGGACTAGGCTTTCTTGGGGCACTCACCACCTTCTCTACGTTCTCTATGGATAATGTGCTTCTAATGCAACAAGGCGCTTTTTTTAAGATGGGTTTGAATGTGTTGTTGAATGTCTTTTTAAGTATTTCTGCTGCATGGATTGGTTTTCAAATACTCATCAAGAGCTAATGTTGGTTAAAATTTAGCTAATTATTGTTCATCACGGCTTGGTTTACCCAAGCCGTTTTTATATACTGCAATTACTTGTCGGAGTGCCATAAGGCTGAGACCGTTAATTCGGGATCCGTTGAACCTGATCAGATTAAAATCTGCGAAGGGAACAAGAGAAGATATCTACACCAGAGTTCTGTCTGGTTACCTATCAAATAGTCGAATGTTGTTATATACCATTAGTGCACACTAGTAAGGTCATAATTCGATTCCTCTTGTCGCATCTTTCCGCCAAGCATTTTTATCCCATTACTTTTTATCTAAGAATAACAAAGCAAGGAAAAATGCTATGTCGAGTCGCAAACAAGCGAGACTGGAAGCAAAACAGTTCATTGATACACTTTCGGTACAGCCGTACCCAAATTCAAGCAAAGTCTATGTAGAGGGTTCACGCCCAGATATTCGTGTGCCTATGCGAGAAATCTCACTCGCGGATAGTCTTATCGGAGGTACAAAAGAAGCGCCTATTTTCGAACCTAATGAGCCTATACGTGTTTACGATACTTCCGGTGTATACACTGACCCAGAACACACTATTGACCTTTACAGCGGCCTACCAAAGCTAAGAGAAGGGTGGATTGAAGAACGAGCTGATACTGAATTACTCGACGATGTTAGCTCGGTATACACCAAGGAGCGTTTAGAAGACGAGACGCTTGATGAGCTACGTTATGGCAATTTGCCACGAATTAGACGTGCTAAAGATGGTCAGTGTGTCACTCAGCTGCACTATGCGCGCAAGGGTATCGTTACCCCTGAGATGGAATACATCGCCCTACGTGAAAATATGGGTCGCGCTCATTATCGCGATGAGGTGCTGAATCAACAGCATCCTGGTCAAAGCTTCGGGGCCAACTTACCCAAAGACATTACTGCAGAATTTGTACGTAAAGAAGTCGCAGAAGGTCGAGCGATTATCCCTTCCAATATTAACCACCCAGAATCAGAACCAATGATTATTGGGCGTAACTTTTTAGTTAAAGTAAACGCTAATATCGGTAATTCATCAGTGACATCTTCAATTGAGGAAGAGGTTGAGAAGCTAGTATGGGCGACTCGCTGGGGTGGCGATACTGTTATGGACCTGTCTACTGGCCGCAATATTCACGAAACTCGTGAGTGGATTCTACGTAACAGTCCGGTGCCGATCGGTACTGTGCCAATGTATCAAGCGCTTGAAAAAGTGAACGGCATTGCGGAAAACCTCAACTGGGAAGTGATGCGCGATACTCTGATTGAACAAGCAGAGCAGGGCGTCGATTACTTCACTATTCACGCAGGGTTATTGCTTCGCTATGTGCCTATGACGGCAAAACGTGTCACCGGCATTGTGTCTCGTGGTGGTTCTATTATCGCGAAATGGTGTTTAGCGCATCATCAGGAAAGCTTCCTATATACTCACTTCCGCGAGATTTGTGAAATCTGTGCCAAGTATGACGTGGCGCTTTCTCTTGGTGATGGCTTGCGTCCTGGCTCAGTAGCCGATGCGAACGATGAAGCGCAGTTTGCTGAGCTTCGTACTCTAGGTGAGCTAACAAAGATTGCTTGGGAATATGACGTTCAGGTCATTATTGAAGGTCCAGGCCATATTCCGATGCATATGATCAAAGAGAACATGGAAGAGCAGCTAGAGCACTGCCATGAAGCGCCGTTTTATACCCTTGGCCCACTGACGACCGATGTTGCGCCAGGTTATGACCATATCACTTCAGGTATTGGTGCCGCGATGATTGGTTGGTATGGCTGTGCGATGCTTTGTTACGTTACTCCAAAAGAGCACCTTGGCTTACCGAACAAAGAAGACGTTAAGGTAGGTATGATCACCTATAAGCTCGCTGCACATGCGGCCGACTTAGCCAAAGGTCACCCCGGTGCTCAGGTCCGTGATAATGCACTTTCTAAAGCGCGTTTTGAATTCCGTTGGGAAGACCAATTTAACCTATCGCTAGACCCTGACACCGCACGAGCTTACCACGATGAAACTCTACCTCAAGAGTCTGGAAAGGTTGCACACTTCTGCTCAATGTGTGGACCTAAGTTCTGTTCAATGAAGATTTCACAAGAGGTTCGAGAATATGCGAAGGATACTGAACAAGTAGCGGCGGACCAAGCTATCTCGATCAAAATGCTCGACGATCCACTTGAAGGTATGCGTCAAAAATCGCAGGAGTTCCGAGAGACAGGTTCTGAGCTATACCACCCAGCAGCTCATGCAGAGGTTAGTGACTAATGAGCAAAATCCTAATTCCGTCATCATTGATTGAGCTAACAGGCTTAGTTCAGCAATGTTTGCTGTTGGCGAAAGAACAGGGTTTTTGCATCGAAGAGGTTGAGTTGGGTGTAAGCCTAACTCAGTCTGTTCAGCTTGTTCGCGACCAACAAATTACACATGTCGCTACCGATCTCATTGATGGGTACGACTATGACTCAGAATACACATTTGCACTTTATTATCGTTCAGGGTTGTCGGTAGAAGCCTGTGCAGAGCAACCATCTAATGCCATTTATATTGGTATTGCTGATGGTTTGGCTTGTGATAAAAAGGATCAAGTGCTTCAGCTCGATGTTTGGCGTCATCCCATTAACGATGAAGTGAGAGCGCTTTCCGTTAAGTCTAAACTCAATTCTGTATTTGATCCTGAGTATCACTTTGCTTGGATAGTCGTGTTGACTGTACTTGATTTTCCTATCGAAGATGCGTTAACACTCGCGCGAGGAATGACAACTCAACAAGCGAATGTTTCACGTGAAACAGTGTTGAATGAGAAATCATTGACTCAGTGGGCTGAGCATTTCAATGAGTTCCCAACCCCCATACTAGAAGATAGCCGACTGGGCATACAAGTTGGGTGGTCTGCGCAAGGGGAGAGTGTCCGCTTTGCTAACTTAACTAAACAGAGTTTAGGGCTTTACCCAGTGGTCGATGATGTTGCTTGGATTGAGCGCTTGCTGCCGTTAGGTATCAACACCATTCAACTGCGAATCAAGAACCCGCAACAAGCCGATTTGGAACAACAGATCATTCGAGCGATTGAACTCGGTCGTCAATATCAAGCGCAGGTGTTTATCAATGACTACTGGCAGTTAGCTATTAAGCATGGTGCCTATGGTGTTCATCTTGGGCAAGAAGATATAGAAGAGTCGAACTTGGCCCAGTTAACCAAAGCGGGCATTCGTTTAGGCCTTTCTACCCATGGCTATTATGAGCTGCTTCGTATTGTGCAAATCCACCCTAGCTACATTGCGCTGGGACATATCTTCCCAACCACCACTAAGCAGATGCCATCGAAGCCACAAGGTTTAGTGCGCTTAGCTCTATATCAAAAATTGATTGATAGCATTCCTTATGGTTTCACGCATGAGGGCGCTAGTACTTCGACTCTTGGTTATCCGACGGTTGCAATCGGTGGTATTGACCAATCGAACGCAGACCAAGTTTGGCAAACCGGCGTTTCGAGCTTGGCGGTTGTTAGAGCGATTACATTGGCGCAATCACCTAAGCCTGTGATTGAGTTTTTCAACCAGTTGATGAAGGAAAGGCAGTCAACCTTTACTGATTCAATCTCGATAGCAATTAATGAAGAGAGAGAACAACATGCTCACTGATCAGCAGTTCCTCCGCTATCAGCGTCAAGTCGCTCTGCCAGAAATTGCTGAAAGTGGTCAGGAGAGACTGATCAAGTCGCACGTACTGATAATTGGCTGTGGCGGGCTTGGAAGTGCTGCGAGCCTCTATTTGGCGTCGGCGGGAGTCGGTAAGTTAGTGGTCGTTGATGATGATGAGGTCGATAGTAGTAACTTACAGCGTCAGATCATCTATCGTGAACGTGATCTCCAGCTTGCTAAAACGGAAGCAACGGTTAAACAGCTTTCTGAACTTAACTCCATGATCCAAGTTCGAGCGCTTCACAAGCGGCTCGACAAGGCACAGTTGCAGCTTGAAGTTATGCTGGCGGATGTCGTGTTGGACTGCACTGACAATATGCCAACTCGTCAGCTAATAAACCAAGTTTGTTTTGAACAAGCAACGCCACTGATATCTGCAGCCGCGATTGGCTGGCAAGGGCAGTTTGCTGTCTTTGACTATCAAGCGAATAGTCGTGCTGACGGAGAAGAAGGTAAGGCTTGTTATCGCTGTTTGTATCCATTCGATGAAATGCCACAAACGCAGAAATGCAGTGAGAGTGGTGTTGTTGGCCCAGTGGTGGGCACACTTGGCAATTACCAAGCATTAGCAGCGATTCAAAAACTCGCTACTGGCCAGTTTCATGTCGAGACCGCCAAGCTGCATCTTTTTGATGGCTTAAAAATGCAGTGGCAAACCATGTGGATTAGCAAAGACCAACAGTGCCAAGTTTGCGCTCATGATCAGAGTGCAAATTAACGAGAGCAAAACAACCAATAGGTCTAATTGAAGTAACGGTTGGAAATAAGAGAGTTAGAAGCAATGGCGTTATCAGAACAACAAACAACACAAGCACTTGCTGAAGAACTCGATGTGATCACTATTGTCATTAACGATCAATCACATCAAGTTGCCAGTGCGTCAAATCTACAGCAAATCATTCACCAGTTTGAGCTGCCTGAAATGGGGTGTGTTTTTGCAATTAACAACAATGTTGTGCCGCGCAGTGAGTGGGCGAGCACAGTACTTTCGCAGGGAGATAGTATCTCTTTGTTTCAAGCTATCGCAGGGGGTTAAAGTCGATGCTTAAAATTGGTGATAAACAGTTTGAATCACGACTGTTCACAGGAACCGGTAAGTTTGCTAATAGCCAATTAATGGCGCAAGCGATTCAAGCTTCAGGCTCTCAATTGGCAACTATGGCGCTAAAGCGTGTCGATGTGAACGACCAACAAGATGATATTTTGAAGCCACTAGTGCAATCGGGCGTAAACTTGCTACCAAACACTTCTGGTGCAAAGAACGCGAAGGACGCTGTGTTTGCTGCGCAACTCGCGCGTGAAGCGTTGGGGACAAACTGGTTGAAATTAGAGATCCACCCTGATCCTAAGTACTTAATGCCGGACCCAATCGAAACACTAGCTGCTGCTGAACAGTTGGTTCGCGAAGGGTTTATTGTACTTCCTTACTGCCATGCAGACCCTGTGTTGTGTAAGCGGTTGGAAGAAGTGGGCTGTGCAGCAGTTATGCCATTAGGCGCGCCGATAGGTTCAAACAAAGGCATCGTTTCTCGCGACTTCCTAGAGATCATCATCGACCAGGCCAATGTTCCAGTAGTTGTGGATGCAGGTATTGGAGCGCCTTCACATGCAGCGCGTGCAATGGAAATGGGCGCTGATGCGGTACTTGTTAATACGGCTATAGCTGCATCGAGCGATCCAGTCGCTATGGCACAGGCATTTAGAATGGCAGTTGAATCTGGGCGAATGGCTTATGAAGCGGGTCTTGCTGGTAAGGTGTCTCGCGCAGTCGCATCAAGTCCACTGACTTCATTTTTAGATGAGCTATAGGTTCTAAGCGAGAATAACATGAGCTTTGTTGAACAATTTAAGCAGCTCAATTGGGATGACATTTCGATGTCGATTTATGCCAAGACAGCACAAGATGTTGAACGTGCATTGAATAAGCCCAAGTGTGATCTGGAAGATTTTAAGGCATTGATTTCGCCTGCTGCTGAGCCCTATTTAGAGCAGATGGCTCAGTTGTCTTACACGGCAACTCGTAAACGGTTTGGCAATACTATGTCACTCTATATTCCACTGTACTTGTCTAACCTGTGCGCCAATGCTTGTACTTATTGTGGATTCTCAATGGAGAACCGTATTAAGCGTCGCACCCTAAACAAAGATGAAGTATCTGCGGAAGTTGAAGCAATTAAACGAATGAAGTTTGATAGCGTTTTGCTGGTAACTGGCGAACACGAAACTAAAGTTGGCATGGACTATTTCCGTGAGATGGTGCCGATGATTAAGCAGCGCTTTAACTATTTGGCGATGGAAGTTCAACCGCTCGATCAAGACCAATATGCAGAACTTAAGACCTTAGGCTTGGACGCCGTGATGGTATATCAAGAAACTTATCATCCTTCTACCTATGCTGAGCACCACTTGCGTGGTAACAAGATGGATTTTGAATATCGACTAGATACCGCGGATCGATTGGCAAAAGCGGGCATTGATAAGATTGGTATTGGTGCCTTGATTGGCTTGGAAGAGTGGCGAACCGATTGCTTTTATGTTGCGGCGCATCTGGATTATCTAGAGCGTACGTATTGGCAAACTCGTTACTCGATATCGTTCCCGCGATTGCGTCCTTGTGAGGGAGCGCTTCAGCCAAAGTCAGTGATGACAGATAAACAGTTGGTCCAACTCATTTGTGCTTATCGCTTGTTGAATCCCGAAGTTGAGTTGTCTCTTTCGACTCGTGAGTCTCCGAAGTTTAGAGATAATGTCTTACCCTTGGGTATTACTACCATGTCTGCTGCATCAAAAACTCAGCCAGGTGGTTATGCGATGGACGACGTTGAACTAGAGCAGTTTGAGATTAGTGATGAGCGAAGCGCAGCTTCGGTCGAAGATATGATTCGAGCGAAAGGGTTCGATCCTGTTTGGCGAGATTGGCACTCGGCTTATTCAGGCTTGTCTCAAAAATAGTGTTTCACGTGAAACACACGCAATAAAAAGAGGGTTAATGCATTACATCAACCCTCTATTCTTATCCAGTTATCCAGTTATCCAGTTATCCAGTTTCTAGCCATGAGCAAGTGGTAAGGTCGCCTGACGCAGCCAATCCTTCACTTCCCCTTCTACTAGAGGATTGATCTCATCCCAGACTTTTTGATGATAGTCATTCAGCCAAGCTAGCTCAGGTCGAGTCAGCATATCTACATTGATGTTACGCTTGTCGATTGGGCAGCGTGTTAGAGACTCAAAAGACAGAACTGGGAAATCGCCGTCGGTAGGCTTTTCGACAACAAGTTCTAGGTTCTCAATACGGATACCAAATGCGTCAGCGCGGTAGTAACCTGGCTCGTTCGATAACACCATGCCTTCAGTTAAAGGAACATCGATTTGTCGCTTGGAAATACTAGCCGGCCCTTCGTGAACACTTAGGAAGTGACCAACACCATGACCGGTACCATGATCGTAATCATAGCCTTCTGCCCACAGATGCTGACGCGCGAGCGTATCAATTTGGTAACCTCGTGTACCTTTAGGGAAACGCGCACGAGCGACACCGATATGACCTTTTAGCGCAAGTGTGAATTGCTTAATCATCTCTTGTGATGGTTGACCGATAGCGATAGTACGCGTGATGTCTGTGGTGCCATCTAGGTACTGACCGCCTGAATCGACAAGGTAAAGCGTGTTCAATTCAAGCTGACCAGGCTCTGGCTGATTCTCGTGGTTGTAGTGGCACATCGCTGCGTTGCCGCCTGCTGCTGAAATCGTATCGAAGCTAAGATCCATCAGAGTTGGGTCTTCACTACGAAATGCTTCTAGCTTATCTGACAAGGTTGCTTCGTTATGCAGGCTACCTGCGGCTACTTCAGCATCGAGCCAGCAGAGGAATTTGCTCATCGCAACGCCATCACGAATATGACATGCTTTCATGCCCGCGATTTCAACTGCGTTCTTCGCCGCTTTTGGCATCAGGCATGGATCAGCTTTGCTAACTACAGTTGCGCCTGCATTTTGTAGAATTAGCTTAACCCAAGCGTTGCTTGTTGCCGGATCCACCAGTACTTTCTTTCCGTTTAAAGTTTCTAAACGCGCTTGTAAAGCTTCAGGGTGATGAACCGTTAAGCCTGTCCCTACGTGCACGTCAAATTCTGCTGGTAGGCGAGCTGGGTCGAGGAAGAATTCTACGCTTGAGTCTGAATGAAGAATCGCGTGAGAAAGCAAAACGGGTAGTCGTGATACGTCAAGGCCGCGCACGTTAAGCAACCAGCAAACTGAATCAAGAGCGGTAATCACTGCGCTGTCTGCGCCAGACTTTTTAACTAGTTGCGCGACTTCTTGGCGTTTACTTTGACTAGATTGTCCGACCGCTTCCGTCGCCATTAGGCGAACATCAGAAACCACAGCAGCAGGGCGGTCGTGCCAAAGCTCATCAATTGGGTTGTTGTCGAGGATCTTTAACTCAAGTGTATCAGCAAGTTTTGCCTGTGCCATGTCTAACCAAGAAGAGTTGTGCATGCGCGGGTCGATGGCTACAGATGCGCCATTAACTAGTTGGTCTTTAATCCAATCTAGCGCTGGCTCCTCAATCAGGTGACGATATTCGAACAGATCAGCAGGTACCTGTTTAGTCACTTGTACTGTGTAGCGACCATCAACAAAAATAGCGGCTTTATCTTTGGTGATTACCGCAGCACCAGCAGAACCGGTAAAACCTGTTAGCCAATGTAAACGCTCGTTATGTGCAGGTACGTATTCACCCAAATACTCGTCTTCATGTGGGATAAGTAGGGCATCAATATTGTTCTGCGCTATCCAGTGACGAATCGCGGTTAGGCGCTGTTCTGTTGTCGTAAGCATCTATGTTAATCCTTCATATTATTATGGCGTCCATGTCGACGAGAGTGACTGAAATTGGACGATGCGAATAAGCTACTCTTTTTACCGTCAGCCTGCAAATTATCTAAGAGCAGCGGTTTTATCGCGGATAATTTGTCGTAACCAAGACAAGGCAGGGTCATTTTCTCTATCTCTGTGCCAGAACAAAGTGTAAGCCATAGGAGGAAATTCCATTGGCAGTGGTAGCACAGTTAAATCGAGTTGTTTTGATGCCAGTTTGACGAAGTGACTCGGTGCGGTAAAGACAAAGTCGGTGTATGAGCACAAGCTAGCCGCGCTGTTAAAGTCAGGCACCGTAATCGCGATATCACGCTCTTTACCTATGTCAGCCAAACGATAATCTAACAGCCAGCGTTCATTACCGTCACACCTAACTTGTACGTGGCGTTGAGTTAGATAGTTTTCGAGGTTCCAGTTTTGGTTTAGTGCAGGGTGCTGCTTACGGACTAAGCACATTTGGTTGTCACGATAGATTTCTTGCTCACAAATATCGCTGGGAGGCAGCATAGTTAACTTTGCGTCATTAATATCAATGTCTTTGCCAGTAATGCCTAAATCAATTTCCCCGCGTTGTATTTGCCTAAATGTCTCTTCTGCCCAGGCGTGAGTGCTAATGGTTACCCCTGGAGCACGCTTGAAGATCTCCGGCAAAAAATGAGGAAGAATAAGTGGGTAAACGCTTTCCACCGCAGCGATCTGATAGCGATAGTCACTTGAGCTAGGCGAGAACTGTTCTGGCTGAGTCAGCTGTTCTAGTTGGTTAATCAGAACTTCTAGCTTAGGTTTTAAAAACAGTGCTTTAGGTGTCGGTTTAAGGCCATGGGCATGGCGAACGAACAGAGGGTCGTCAAACTGTGTTCTTAGCTTGGCTAGGCTCTTGCTCACTGCTGATTGGCTTAAGCACAGTCGGTGTGCCGCCCTAGTAACGTTCAATTCTTCTATCAAGACACGCAAACAAACCAATAAGTTAAGATCGATACGAGCTAGCTTTTCAATATTCATTAGAAATTCTCATTGGGAATAACATTGATGACTACACGTCATTAGTTGGCATATCTAGTTTAGCTTAGAATATCGACAAATTCATCAAGTGCATCGGAGTTCAAAGTGCAAGCGGTAAGTGAAAGTTCCCCACGTAAATTACAGTTAGTGTTGTTAACACTGCTGGTTCTATTCAGCCCATTAGCGATAGACATCTACTTGCCAGCACTACCAATGATCTCTTCTACGTTCCACGTGGAACATGCACTAGCTCAAGACACAATTACATGGTTCTTGTTTGCTATGGGTGTAGGGCAATTGTTTGCAGGCCCTTTAGCAGACAAACTAGGACGTCGAACTGTTGCATTGGGAGGCGTAAGTATCTATGCCGTGAGCGCTTTATTGGCGTGGAGCGCTCAGAACATTGAATGGATGCTCATGTCTCGACTGCTACAAGGCTTAGGTGCGTGCGCGACATCGGTAGCGGCCTTTGCAACAGTTCGCGATATCTTTGGGCCGCAGAAAAGTGGCAAAATGATCAGTTACCTCAATGGTGCTATCTGTTTCATTCCTGCTTTGGCTCCTATTTTAGGCAGTTGGTTAACACAGCAATTCGGTTGGCGCTCTAACTTTAGTTTTATGGCGGGATTTGCTGTTGTGGTTCTAGTCATGCTTTGGATAGGACTAAAAGAGACTAATCCTCAATTGAGCAAAGAACCCGTTTTCAAGCTCAATCGCTATCTTGATGTTGTGAAAACGCCGACCTTCCTTTTCCATGCGACGTTATGCATGCTGGCAATGGCTGTCATTCTCGGCTATGTCACTTCTGCACCTGTCGTGTTGATGGAAAACTTAGGTTTGTCGATGAATCAATTTACTATGTGGTTTGGTATCAATGCGGCAATTAACATCGTGGCTTGTATGAGTGCGCCTAAGTTCATGGATAAGTTTGGTACGCACAAGGCTTTGTCTGTGGGTATTATTACTTTGGCCATTGCTGGTATCACAATGTTGGCAATGAAAGACCAAGCAACGGCTTTTGCTTTCATGTTGCCAATCTTTATGTCTTCCGTTGGTTTTGCGTGGATTCTGGGTGCCGCTGCAGGTAAAGCTTTAGCGCCTTTTGGTGATAAAGCGGGTACAGCAGCTGCGCTATTAGGACTGTTTCAGATGAGTGGTTCGGGCTTGGTGGTTGGCACCGTTCAGAGAATGGGTATGGAACCACAAGTAATGATTGCTACGCTGATGTTGATTGTTGTCCCTGCGCTGGCAATTCTTTGGTCTAAAGCCGGAAAAACATGGCATCACGCAATGGCTTAGAGGCACTGACAAGCCTTGATAATCTAACCAAACGATGTATATTTGAGCTTCTTATTTCGAGTTCTGTGGATAAATCACAACGATGTCAATGACAACATACGAGATGGCCCGTTTATTGGAGCAACTAGAAGAGGCTCCAGAAAAGGTCATGTTTGGTAAACTTTTGAGTGAATTAGGCAATCAAAGTGGCGAGCGTATTCGCAGCGCTGCAAAACAGGTACCATTGCCAATTCTTCGCGATATGGTTTATCAGTTTCAGCAAGTGATTGACTCACGTAAAGGTGAGCAGATAGAGTCGTTGGCGAAAGAGATCGCCGAACAAGGTATTTCGGTCGATGATCTAAAGCACTATCTAAACTCAAAATAGTAAGTCTTTAACAAATACTAAAACTCGCTACGGCGAGTTTTTTTATGGGTTAACGTTACGGTTGATAGGGTTCTGCAAAGAGATAAGCGTCTCAGTCGATTGAACTTCATCAATTGCTTGGAGCTTATCAATGAGAACGTATTGCAGCTCTTCAATTGAGCGGCACATGAGTTTAACGAAAATATTATATGCTCCAGTGGTGTAATAAGCTTCGACCACTTCTTCCAGAGCATTAAGTTTTTCCAATGCAGAGTGATAGTCTCGTGCGGCATTGAGGTTAATACCGATAAAACAGCATACGTCGTAGCCGAGTTTTTTCGTATCAACAATGACTTCAGTACCCTGGATAATGTCACCAGCTTTCATTTTTTCGATTCGTACATGAATCGTCGCAGGGCTGACCTCGAACTGCTTAGCCATTTCGGCGTAAGGAGTGCGAGCATCTTCCATTAATGTCTTCAAGATTGCTTTGTCTAAGTCATCAAGTTTAATCGCGTGTGCCTGCATATAAGTCCTTGTAAATCAGCCTGACTTGGTGGAATAAGTACAAATTATCATCAGTGGTGATACAATTATATCCATATTCCATTGATTTTGAGACTATTTTAGTGCGTTTGTGCCTCTTACTACTAGCGCTAGTTGTCAGCTCTATTGCGCAAGCAAATGAAAAAGATGTGTTAGTGGTGCACTCATATCACCAAGGTTTCTTCTGGACTGATACCTTTCAAAAAGGGTTAGAGCAGCAGTTGAAGAATGCTCACATCTCGACTCGTGTGCTATATCTTGATACCAAGCGAATCCAGAGTGAGGCATATTTTGATCAGCTCTACTCGCTGTATAAAACCAAGTTTGAACAAGAACAGTTCAAAGCCATTGTCGTGAGCGATAATAACGCACTGAGTTTGATGAATCGCTTGGCGCCATTGTTGGGAAGCACCCCCGTTATCTTCGGCGGAATCAATGATTATGACCCCTTTATGCACCGCGATCTCAACGCTACCGGGGTGACAGAAGATATTGACCTTTACAGCAATATTTCATTAATTGAGCGCATCCAGCCTGAAGTAAAGTCTATTTACATCATCAGTGATCACTCTGTTACTGGTACTGCTGTGCGATCGCAAGTCGGCCAGTTTCTATCTAACTACCCTGATTACTACAGTAAAGTTATCTCCTTCATCCCTAGTTCGTTCGAGCAGTTGCTTGAACTGGTCGCAAAACTCGATAGCCAATCAAGTGTACTGTTTTGGATTTATTACCGCGAAAGAGATGGCTCCGTTGTCGCACACCAAGAGCAATGGGAACGATTAAATGAAGCCTCTCAAGCACCTATCTATATGGTGCATGATTTAGGTCTTGGCTATGGTGCGGTGGGTGGTGTCATTCAAAGTGGACGTCAGCATGGTCAGCAAACAGCAAAACTTTTGTTGCGCGTACTCGAAGATCCGCAAGCTCCGCTACCTAAAGTAGAAGTTGGAATCCCAGAAATTAAGCTCGATTATCAGGCCGTACTTAAGTGGGGGTTAGGCATTGAAGGGGAGGCAACCTCGGTCGTCTTTAATAAGCCTCAATCTTTTTCTGACCGTTATCAGCAAGAACTGAAGGTTGTCGGTAGCGTGGTGCTATTTCTCGCAGTCATTATTATGGGCTTGGTTTACTATTTGAGTCGGATAAAACGCAGCGAGCAACTGGCGAAAGAGAGTCAAACCCTAATTGAGATGGTTTTTGATCAGAGCTATCACTTTATTGGTGTTGTTGATGGCAATGGTCACATCATTTCGAGTAATCGCAAGCTCCAGGATCTGCTGTATGACCAAGATTTTAGTGTTGACCGTCCCATTTGGCAGCATAGGCATTGGGAGCTTGAAGCATCACAGCAGTTGAAGCAGTTCTTTACCACTGAGCACGATACACTAGCTCAGTTTGAAGCGGAAATTTGGCACTCTGATCAAGGCTCAATGGTGCTAGAGCTTTCGCTTAAACCGATTCCATTACCCAATAAAGGCACTCAATATTTACTTGAAGCGCGCGATATTACTTCACGCAAGATTACCGAAGAACGCCTGTTTCAACGCGAGGCTAACTTAAGCCACTACTATGATCAACAACCAGTCATGATGTTGACTCTCGATGAGCAAAACCGAATTCAACAAGTGAATCAGTTTGCAGAGCAGCTGTTAGGTTATGGGTCGCAAGAGGTGTTGGGTCATCGGCTAAGAGAGTTTTATTTTCATGAGGCAACCTTGGTGCCTCGACAGGTGTTGTTGCAGCCCAAGCAGGCCATTAAAGGGGTATGGCGTCGTGAAGTGGAATATCGTCACGCCAATGGCCATACCGTCTGGGTTCGGGAAAACATTCGTCCTTTAGCAGAATCTGGTCACTTACTGATTGTTGGTGAGGATGTAACAGAGACTAAGGCGCTATCAGAACAGCTACAGTATCAGGCTCGACATGATCTGCTTACGGGCACCTACAGCCGAAACTACTTCGAGGCAGAGTTGGAAAAGGCCCTGAGAGAGGTAGAGAGCTACACTCGAACTCACGCTATGCTCTATATCGACCTCGATCAGCTTAAAGTGCTCAATGATACGGCAGGCCATGAAGCGGGAGATGCTGCGATTCAGTTTTGTGCCAGCATGCTAGAAGAAATTCTACCTTACAACACGATATTGGCGCGTATGGGCGGCGATGAGTTCGCCATCCTTTTAAAAGATTGTACCGAGGTCGATGCAAAGAAATTGGCGACGACCATCATTAATACCCTAAGCGAACATGCGTTTATCTGGGAAGATATCAGGCTTAACTTAAACTGCTCGATAGGTATTCGCTTGATAGACCATACCGCTTCCTCACCGCAAATGGTCCACGCCCAAGCAGATACCGCTTGTCACATTGCTAAGGAAGAGGGTCGTAACCGCTACAGTATGTATTGCTTAGACGACCAAGAGTTACGTCGTCGTGAGCAAGAGATGGAAAGTGTTAATTTAGTGCACAATGCGCTGGCTAATAACCGAATTGAGCTATTTGCCCAGCAGATCCTCGATTTAACGGGTGAAGAGCAGGGTATGCACTTCGAAATACTGATTCGAATCAGAAACGCAGATGGTGAGTACATCTCACCGGGTATTTTTATGCCAGCATCAGAGCGCTACAACATCGCTCATCTACTTGATAAGCAGGTCGTGAGTCAGACATTAAGTTGGTTTGAGTTGCATCCACACGCGCTAGAACAATTGGGGCTGTGCTCAATAAATTTATCGGGTCACTCTATGGGCAATAAAGAGTTCACTGCCTATTTACTAGAGAAACTGGAGTCTAGCTCAGTGCCCTGCGAAAAAATCTGCTTTGAGATTACTGAGACTGCCGCCATGAGTAATATGAATCAAGCGATTGAGTTTTTTGGACAGCTTAAAGCGCTAGGTTGCTGTATTGCGCTAGACGATTTTGGCTCGGGTCTCTCTTCATTTGGTTACCTGAAAAAACTTCCGGTCGATATCGTAAAAATTGACGGCATTTTTGTCCGCGATATGGACACCAATGAGATGGATCATTTAATGGTGCGCTCAATTAACGATCTTGCTCGCCAGATGGGTAAGCAAACCGTCGCTGAGTTTGTCGAAAACGCTCAGATTATTGAGCTATTGATGGAGCTCGGAGTCGATTATGCTCAAGGTTACGTCATCGGCAAACCGAAACCACTTGCTGAGCTAGTATCAGAGCTAACGCCACAACAGAATACTTAGTGAAATGGCTCAAGATCCAGTAAACTGCGCCCGAGTCGAGACAATATCCTAGGAACATTGCGTGCAACTACAACTGCTATGTGAAGACCAAACACAGTCTGAGCGCTTTCAACAGATAACCCAACGCTGGGAGTTAACTCATTGCGATGACAGCCCATTCGCTCTTGTGCTTACTGAACAACGTTTAGAGTTGCGTAAGTTGGATGAGCCAAAACTAGGCGCTATCTTTGTTGATTTAGCAAGTGGTGCGGTTGCACATAGGCGTAAGTTTGGTGGTGGTAAAGGTCAGGCGATCGCTAAAGCGGCTGGTTTAAATAAAGGTGCCACACCAACGATACTTGATGGTACGGCTGGCCTGGGGCGTGATGCTTTTGTATTGGCTTCACTGGGCTGTAAAGTTCAGATGGTAGAGCGCCATCCGGTTGTGGCAGCGTTATTAGACGACGGACTAACCCGAGCCAACAACGACCCTGAAATCGGAGCGTGGGTGAGTGAGCGGATGTCATTGATTCACGCATCTAGCCACAATGCACTCAGCCAACTTGCTGAAGACCCTGAGTTTGTTAAACCAGATGTGGTTTATCTTGACCCTATGTACCCGCACCCGGAAAACAAGAAAAAGAGCGCGTTAGTGAAAAAAGAGATGCGCGTCTTTCAGTCTTTGGTCGGTGCTGATCATGACGCTGATGGACTGTTGGAACCCGCCTTAGCCCTTGCTACTAAAAGGGTGGTGGTGAAAAGGCCTGACTATGCAGACTGGCTTAACCAACAAAAACCTATGATGGCCATCGAGACGAAAAAAAATCGTTTTGATGTTTATGTTAATGCATCAATGACTTAGCGAACACTGTATCAATAGTGCGATTTTTGTCCTTGCTAATTGGTTATCAAGCAGGTATATCTTACTAAGAACTATTCGTATTCTTAGCTGGAGTTGTAGTGTGGCTAAACGTTTCTGTAAGATGAATCGCAAGCAAATTGCGGAAAATTTGGGTGATATTCATCGTTTGGTGGTTGAGCCTAAATACCTTTGCCGTTCTTGTGCTCGCTCGTCCGCTTCTAAAGACTCCCTTTGTAAGCCAAGTGCTATTCCTCCTCAAGCATGTCAAAACAAGCCGTTAGAGCAACAACAGAGCTGCGCTTTACTTGCAGAAGCCTTGCCTAACACTCAAGCAAATCTACCCTCAGAGCAAAAAGCGCAAGCCGTCAGAAGAGTGGTTGAGAAGGTCAAAGAGAAAGCTTTGCTGCAGAAAGCGCAACTGCAAACTAGCCAAACCGAAACTGTAGACAGTGAAATATTTGATTTAGAAGATAAAAAAGCGCTTAAAAAAGCTAAGAAAGCGATAAAGAAACACTACAAACAGCAGAAGAAACTGCTCAAGTTAGCTGACAAGCAACGTAAGCTGATTAAAAAGCAGAAAAAATTGGAAAGTAAGGTGAGCTTGTCGCGTTTAATCGCGCAAAGCTCAGAGGTACAAGCCAGTTCAAACCTTCATTAATCCTCCAAATAATAAAAAGCTCTCCATCGATGGAGAGCTTTTTAGCATCTAATGATTCTATCTACTGTGGATTGGCTTGATAGCTCTGCTCAACTTTACGCTTAACCCAGGTTTCGTTGACCCATAAAGAAAGCAAGATAATAGCTCCACCGATACTCAATTGAGTGATATCTACATCTCGATTCCAAATCACAATGTTAACGATGAGACCGGCAGGCACCAATGCATTGTTCATTACCGCGAGCGCTCCTGCATTGACCATGGTTGCGCCTTTGTTCCAAGCAAAGTAACCGAGGCCAGAAGCAATCAGACCTAGATAAATAAGAACACTCCACTGGGTCGTCGTGGTTGGCATCTTGTCTAGGTTGCCCATCAAGGCGAACGCGACCGTTGCTACACACAAAGCGCCTAAATAGAAGTAGCCAAAAATTGCGTGCTGCGGCAATTCAACATCGTAATTTTCCATCAGGTATTTGTAGCCAACCTGACCGATCGCGAAACAGACATTGGCGCCTTGAACCACTAAGAAGCCGACGATGAAGTTTTCATTGATTCCAGCGAATTTAATAAAGGCAGCGCCAGCGACGGCAATAACCGCAGTGACTAAGTACCACGGCGAGAAGCGACGTTTAAGTAGATCGTAAATTAGCGTGACATAAATTGGTGTAAAGACGGTAAACAGCAGCACTTCTGGTACAGAAAGCAATAGGAAAGATTGGTAGTAGAAGCAGTACATTAAGCCGAGTTGGAAGCCACCAACCACCATTAGTTTGGCAATCAGCCCTTTATCGACCCCTTTGAACTTAAGAAATGGTAGGAAAACCAAGCTCGCTAATGCCACACGCATTAATACCGAAAACCAAGAATCAACCTGACCAGCGAGATAAACACCGATCAGGCTGAATGAAAACGCCCACAATAAAGTGACCGCAGATAAATAACCCATGATTAAGACTCATTCGCAAAAACTATGGGTGCAGTGTAACTCTATTTAGTCTTTGAGTGGTACTACCAACATATCAACTGGCGAGCAATTAATTAGCTGGCGAGTTGAAGAGAGCAGCTTGCTCCAAAAATCTTGGTGGTGGCCGCATACCACGAGGTCGATATTGAACTCTTTAATGGTGTCGCACAGTTCATTGTTCAGATCACCGCTGCCGACCAGCGTGTGCTTAATTGGAAAATCGGCATGGTCCGCCAAATTTTGTAACTGCTTTTGTGAGGCTTCGATAGCCTGATGTTGGGTTTCAGCCAGATTAATATCAATTAGGCCTGTATAGAGCTCGGCGTAATTAACATCGATATGGACAAATGACACTGACGCATCAAGTGGTTTTGCCAAGGATACGGCTCTTTCGACCAAGAGTTTGCTGTCCTCAGAGAGGTCGATGGCAACCAAAATATGTTGATAACTCATAGTGCTATCTCCTTGTAAGAGTCTTAATTAAAGATTAGCACCTTGAATTAATAAATTTTGCTGAAGTGATCTCAGATCCACATTTGGCATACAAAGTGTTATGGTTGTGAACATGATATAGTCAATTTAACTTCATAGACTTAGTAGGAGTGGTAAATGCTTTCTCAAGCAATGGTCGATCAATTGAATGAGCAAATTAATCTCGAATTTTTCTCATCCAATCTATACTTACAAATGAGTGCTTGGTGTGAAGACAAAGGATTTGAAGGTGCAGCTGAATTTTTACGCGCACACGCCGTAGAAGAAATGGAGCACATGCAGCGTCTATTTACATATGTGAGTGAGACTGGTGCGATGCCTATTCTGGGTGCAATTGAAGCACCAAAGCACGAGTTTAATAGCCTAGGTGATGTCTTCCGTGAGACGTTTGAACACGAGCAGATGATTACGGAAAAAATCAACAAACTAGCTCATGTTGCGTTTACATCACAAGACTATTCTACGTTCAACTTCTTACAGTGGTACGTTGCAGAGCAGCACGAGGAAGAGAAGTTATTTAAAGGGATCTTAGATAAGTTAGATCTAGTCGGCGAAGACGGCAAAGCGCTGTTCTTCATCGATAAAGATTTAGCAGCTTTGGCAAAAGAAGGTTCATCTTCAATTATGGATGCCCCTGCTGAATAAACTTCAGCGTAAGACACTCTAAGCAGATCGTCTTTTTCTCCGGGCATACCAGAAGATGTAGGGAGGAAAAGATGATCAATGCTGACACAATTCTATTTGCGCTAATGATGGTAACTCTAGTCAATATGGCTCGTTACCTTACTGCACTGCGCTCTCTTATATACATCATGCGTGAAGCTCACCCGTTACTTTACCAACAAGTTGATGGTAACGGTTTCTTTACCACTCATGGTAATGTCACTAAGCAAGTTCGTTTGTTCCACTACATCAAGAGCAAAGAGTATCACCACCATCATGATGAAGTGTTTACCGGAAAATGCGATAGAGTCCGCGAGCTATTTATTCTTTCGACCTCTTTACTTGCGGTAACCTTATTGGCTGCGATGATTCTTTAGGTCAATTGGCATTCGCTCAAAATGCCGTTAAAATAGTCGCGCAAATGGCGAAGGATGTGCATCAGGCACATCCTTTTTTATTGGTTTTTATTCGAGTAGTAGTTCATGACAGAGAAGTTTGATGTCGTCATCATAGGTGCGGGCGCTGCAGGGCTGATGTGTGCAGCGGAAGCTGGCAAGCGCGGTCGTAAAGTGTTGGTGCTTGATCATGCTAAAAAGCCTGGACGTAAAATCTTAATTGCTGGTGGCGGTCGTTGTAACTTCACTAATTACGATGTGTCAGCCAACAACTTCTTGTGTCAGAACCCTCATTTCGTCAAATCTGCGCTTTCCCAGTACACCAACTGGGACTTCATCTCTATGGTAAGTAAACATGGGATTGAGTTTGAAGAGCGAGATCATGGCCAGCTATTCTGTGTTGGTGACTACAACTCAAAAGACATTGTTAAAATGTTATTGGCTGAATGTGACTTACCAAGCGTGACTCAACGTTATCAGCAAGATATCCATCATATTGAGAAAACTGAGGCTGGCTTCGAATTACATGCCAATACCAGTGTGATCGAGTGTGAGTCACTTGTTGTGGCGACAGGTGGCCTTTCCATGCCTAAATTGGGTGCGACACCATTCGGCTATAAGGTGGCAGAGCAATTTAACCTCAGCGTTGTGCCAACGAGTGCTGGTCTTGTGCCATTCACTTTGCACAAAGAAGATAAAGAAGCGTTTGCTGAGCTGTCTGGTATTGCCATTCCGGCTGAAATTACCGCTCAAGACGGAACTGTGTTTAAAGAGGCACTGCTGTTTACTCATCGTGGTTTATCTGGGCCTTCTGTACTGCAAATTTCCTCGTTTTGGAAAGCGGGGCAGAAAGTTGCGATCAACTTGGTTCCGGAAGTTGACGTTAATGAACTACTGCAACGCTCACTAGAGAAGCACCCAAACCAGAGCCTGAAAAATACCTTGGCTAAAGTACTACCTAAGCGCCTTGTCGAAGTACTGATAGAGCGTAAGGTATTTACAGACAAGCCCCTTAAGCAGTTCAATGCTAATCAGCTAGAAGCGGTCACCGCTCAGCTTGAAAACTGGCAGATTGCGCCAAATGGAACAGAAGGGTATCGCACTGCAGAGGTGACTCTCGGTGGCGTAGATACTAACCACCTATCCTCAAAAACCATGGAGTGTAAGCAGGTTCAAGGCTTGTTCTTTATAGGTGAGGTTATGGATGTCACTGGCTGGCTTGGTGGCTACAACTTCCAATGGTGTTGGAGTTCCGGTTTCGTCGCAGGGCAATGGGTTTAGCCTGAATGAATAGAAAAAAGCGGAAGAGTCTAGGCTCTTCCGTTTTCCATTGAAGGGAAATAAGCAGAATGGAAGGGGTTATAATTTATCAGCAGCGACAGTTTTTATACTGGTCCAGTTGGTGTTTGCATCTTGAATGAAACCTTGAGTATCTTCTAGCCAGCGCTGTTGTACCGTTTTGTCTAGATTGAGATAAAGCTTACCGTCTTCAATTTTCCACGCTTGTGGGTCTGTTTCAAACTTCTTACCCATTGCCACCCCAAACGCGCAGTAGCCACCATACTGAGGGGCGAAAGCTTGCGGATCTGCTTTGAATTGATCGCGGTTTTCACTGCTCGCGAAGTGATAAATGGCATTTTTATAGGTGGCGGAAAACTGTGGGTTGCCCTGTACGGCACCTGCATCAGTAAAGTACGCGACCGGATCATAGCCTTTGATTGCTAGATCATTGTCATCCACACTCATATCTATATCTGCTGCCATCAGTGAGAAACTGGTTCCAAGTAGTGCTGCTATAAGAGTCAGCTTTTTACCGGTTGATTTAATGCGTGCCATAACAAGCTCCTTGCCTATGTTTGGTTATCTTGTATGAAATAAATTAGCCGACTCTCCCGGTCTATAGAGGGACTAAAAGTCTAAAAAGTACGCGTATCGTTCGGAGGTCACATGGATCTGCTGTCACAATTAATGGGGCATTTCTCTATCCGCACCGGTGTTTTCTATTCTGGCCAATTATGCGGTGTCTCTTCTTTCAAGAAGTGCCCACATAACCAAGGTCACCTTCATGTGCTTAAAGCCGGTCATTTGAAGTTGGCAAGCTCATTGGGGATAGCGCATCAGTTAACTCAACCTTGTATCATCTATTTACCTAACAGTACGCCGCATGTGATAGAAGGGACTGGTGAAGGGGCTGAACTCGTCTGTGCCAGTGTCGAGTACCGCGCAGGGCCAGTGAACCCTTTGTTGTCAGCTTTGCCAGACGTTGTCATCATCCCGTTTGAACTTGCACCCAACCTAACCCCTGTCATTGACATGTTGTTTCGAGAGTCGCATAGCGAATCTGCAGGGCAGCAATTTATGATGGATAGGTTGAGCGATGCATTAATGGCACTGATCTTTCGCTACTTAATTGATGAGCAACAGATAGAGCAGGGACTGTTTGCTGCCTTGGCGCACCCTCGCTTGGCTGCTGTAGTTTCAGCAATTCACCAGTTACCGGTCCGTCATTACAATATTGCCGAAATGGCTTCGTTAGCTGCTATGTCACGAACTCAGTTTATTGAGACTTTTAAGCAGGTCGTCGGTGAAACCCCCGGAGATTATGTGCAGAGATGGCGCATATCAGTTGCTCAATCTTTATTACTAAAAAATAAACCTCTTAACTGGGTTGCTGATGAAGTTGGCTATGGTAGTTATTCCGGATTCTCGCGTGCTTTTCAACATGTTTTAGGTACCTCTCCACGCCAATGGTTACAAGGCTTGAAGCAATAATCCGCTACCATTTATGAATGGCTTATCGACCTATTCATCAATTTCTGTCCTATATTAAATGGGGAGAAGAGAGCAAGGAGTAAACTCTATGAGTCAACAAGCACTGATTTCTCGTATTAACGAGTTGCCGCGAATCGAAAGTGTCCTGCAAGAGTTATTGGAGATGGTCAACCGAGATTCGATCGACTTCGGTGAACTCGCCCATAAGATGGCAATGGATCAGGTATTGTTGGCAAGGGTTTTAAGGATGGCAAACTCTGCTCAATTTGGTGGTGTTAAAGGGGTGGCAAATATTAATGATGCCATCGTGCGTATCGGTATTGGTGCTATTCGTAACCTAATTTCTTCTTCGATACTTGCTTCGACGTTTCCCAAGATAGAAACCCTCAATATCAAAGATTATTGGGCGGCAACCTTTGAAGTAGCGACAATTGCTAGCACCATAGCGAGAGACATCAAGCTTGACCCCAATGAGGCGTTTAGTACTGGCGTGCTGCATAACATTGGTGAACTCATGATTCATACTCTAGAGCCTGAAAAAGCGGTCGCTATCAGCCAACGTGTCGCCAATGGGGAAAATGCTGCTCAGGTGCAAAAAGAAGTACTTGGTGTTGATGCTCAAGAGCTCGGAGCCGTGCTTGCTGAAAGCTGGAAGTTCCCTAATCAGCTTGTTGATGCCATCGCCAATGTTAATCACCCAGCTAAAGCGGTAGAGTCGAAACGACTGGCTTGCTTGATGTATCTGGCGCGAGATGCGCATCAACGCTGGGACATGATGTTGGAAGAGAGTGAAAAGCTGAGTTACCTGGAAAACAGTAAAGCGGCTAAAGCACTACATGTATCACCTGAGCTAGCCGCTAAGATTGATGAGGTGCGCGGGCAAGGAAGTGAGCTAGCCTATCAACTATTTTAGATAGGCTAGGTCAACAAGACCCTACCGGTGTTAACGTGTTGTTATACAGGCTGTTTGGCGTGATCTTTTTTGCCAAATTTGATCTGCTGGATCACTAGGCCAGTAATGATCAGTACCAAGCCAACCAAAGTTGATGGATGTATTTGTTCACCGATAATCGTTGCTAGCAACATCAGCGAGATAAAAGGGGAAGCAAAGATAAGGTTGCTCAAACGCGATGTATTTTGAGTTAACTTCAATGCGCTCAACCAAAGAACAAAAGTAATCCCCATTTCAAACAAGCCCACATAGCTGACGGCAAGCCATCCCTGGGTAGATATATGGTTATAGCTCAGCCCTTCATACAGCGTTAAGCCAATAGCGAATGGAATCGCGACCAGAAAACCGAGCAAAACGCCAACTATCGGGTCCGCTTTGTTTTTGGTGTTTAAAATCCAGTAACTTGCCCATAGCAGGGTGGAGAATAGAGCGAGGCTAACTCCAAGCGGGCTCTCAAAGCTTAAGCCAAGTACATCGCCTTGTGTGGCAATTACTATCACTCCCAAGTAGCTAAACGTACAAGCGATCCAGTCTTGCTTACGGATTTTCTGACCTAAAAACACGGCCGCCATCAGGGTAAGCGTAATTGCCCAGCTGTAATTGATCGCTTGTGCTTGTGATGCTGGAAGCAAGTCATAGGCTTTAAACAAAATCACGTAGTAAGCGAGTGGGTTAATCAAGCCTAACAGTAGGTAATACCAAGGATTGGAGAGAAACGTACTCGGTAGTGTTTTAAGCTTACCTTGCACGGCACAAATCGCCATTAGTGCCAGCGCGGAAACGATACTAGCAACAGTCAACATTTGAATAGGGGAAAACTCAGCTAAGGTGAGTTTGAATGCGGTGGCAACCGTTGACCAGAGTAATACTGCTGATAAACCTAAGCCTAAAGCACGGCGCTCGTTCATGATGCTCCTTCAATAAAACCAACCAGTTAAGACTTACTGGCGACAAGTATGGGACAGGGTAGTGAGCGCCTAGTCTAGCTGTTCGATATCTAGCCGACAAACTGGACATTTATCCAGTGCTAAAATACCATTGAAAGTATCTCATTCTGAACAGTTAAATCTTTATTATGCAATGGATTCTTGAGCATCAAGCTATGTTGATCAGTGGCCTATCCGGTGCCGTAGCAAGTGGCGTGGTAGTTGGCTGGTGGGTCAAACAGAAAATGCGCTTTGACAATCAGCTTCTTGAACAACAACTGGAATCGAATCAGCACCTTGCCAGTAGCCAGATTGCGCAGCTAGAAAAAGAACTCCGTGAGGCACAGCAAGAACTCGACGAGCTAGATAGTGAACGTGACAAGTCAGCATACGAGTTAAAACAGTCTCACGGCAAGTTAATGGCAGTGCTAGAGAAGCTGCGCTATTTCGAGGCAGTGAAGCAGGAACGTCAGCAGTATGCCGATGACCTCAACCAAATTCGTGAGCAAAAGTCACAATTAGAGGCACAGTTGCGTGAGCAAGAAGCGCGACATGAGCAACAAAACAAAGCTAGCCAAGAAAAGCTCCAACTGTTAGAGCAGGCAGAGGAGCGCCTCAAGCAGCAATTTGAACAGCTTGCAAATCAGCTATTTGAAGCCAAAACGGCCAAAGTGGACCAGCAAAACCGCCAGAGCTTGGATGGTTTGCTTTCTCCTCTAAAAGAGCAACTGGAAGGATTCAAGAAACAAGTGAACGACAGCTTTAATCAGGAAGCCAAAGAGCGCCACACCTTAGTTCACGAGTTAAAAAACCTCCAACGCTTAAATGAACAGATGACCAAAGAAGCGCTTAACCTGACTCAAGCGCTAAAGGGCGACAACAAGCAGCAGGGTAACTGGGGCGAAGTGGTACTCGCGCGCGTGCTCGCTGATTCTGGCTTACGTGAAGGGCATGAATATCAAACCCAAGTCAGTTTGCAAAATGAAGCGGGTAAACGCTATCAGCCCGATGTCATCGTTCACTTACCGCAAGATAAACAAGTGGTGGTGGACTCGAAAATGGCTTTGGTGGCCTACGAAAGGTACTTTAATGCTGAAACTGATAACGAGCGAGAGCGAGCACTAAGTGACCACTTACTTGCATTGAGAGCGCATATAAAAGGGCTGTCTCAAAAAGATTACCATCAGCTAAAAGGCATTCAGAGTCTAGACTATGTACTGATGTTTATTCCCGTTGAGCCTGCATTTCAGGTCGCTATTCAAGCAGATCCTAGTCTGGTCAAAGATGCGATGGAGCAAAACATCATCTTGGTGAGCCCAACCACTTTGCTTGTAGCGCTACGTACGATCGATAACTTGTGGCGAAACGAGCGACAAAATCAGAATGCGCAGGTGATTGCCGAGCGTGCCAGCAAGCTTTACGACAAACTGCGCCTATTTGTCGATGATATGGAGAGCCTTGGCGGCGCATTAGATAAAGCCAACCAAAACTATCAAGGGGCAATGAATAAGCTCGCGACAGGGCGCGGAAATGTGATTCGCCAAGCGGAAAGCTTCAAACAACTGGGCGTTGAAGTGAAAAAACCGATTTCCAATGATTTGGCGCAACTCGCTCAGCATGACCATTTCACAGAAAATGCTGCCTTGGATAAAAATGACTCTTTCGTACAAAGACATCCGGATGAGGATAAAGTAAACTAATCGCCCGCAGTGCTTAGGTCGTATTAATTCAATGCGCTGCTCGAAGAGGAATCATCATGACGGATACAAGCGTGCAATCGAATACAGCTTTAGAATCAAATGAAACCACGCACTTTGGTTTCAGTACCGTAGCCAAAGAAGAGAAAGTGGCTAAAGTTGCTCAGGTCTTCCACTCAGTAGCAGCGAAATACGACATTATGAATGACTTAATGTCGGGTGGTATTCATCGCCTATGGAAGCGCTTTACTATCGACTGTAGTGGTGTTCGTCCTGGTCAGCGTGTGCTTGACCTTGGTGGTGGTACGGGTGACCTAACCGCAAAATTCTCGCGAATTGTTGGCGAAAAAGGTCATGTGGTACTGGCCGATATCAATAACTCTATGCTTAACGTAGGCCGAGATAAGCTACGTGACAATGGCATTGTCGGCAATGTCCACTACGTGCAGGCGAATGCCGAAGAGTTGCCGTTTCCAGATGACTATTTTGATGCGATTACGATTAGCTTCTGCTTACGTAACGTAACTGATAAAGATAAAGCGCTACGCTCTATGTACCGTGTGCTTAAGCCGGGTGGACGTCTACTAGTTCTAGAGTTCTCTAAGCCGATCTTAGAGCCGCTATCAAAGATTTATGATACATACTCATTCCACTTATTGCCTAAGATGGGCGAATTAGTGGCAAATGATGCAGAAAGCTACCGTTACCTAGCGGAATCTATCCGCATGCATCCAAATCAAGAGACCTTGAAAGGTATGATGAATGAAGCTGGTTTCGATCAAACCAGCTACTACAACCTGACGGGGGGTATCGTTGCCCTTCACCGTGGTTATAAGTTCTAAGGTCGGTTGTTATGCCATTTGAGCCTCTTGTTACTGCAGTGATTGAAACGTCACTCAATACCCTTATCAACGATGACCCTGAGCTGGGTCGTCGTCTTGCTCGCTTAAAAGGGCAAGTGATTCAAGTTCATCTTAAAGAGCTGAACAAGACATTGACCTTTATCTTTAGCCAGCAAATTGATGTTTTGGCGAATTATGAAGGTGAACCGGATTGCTATCTATCCTTGAACCTCTCGGTACTGCCAGAACTGCGTGAGCAGTCCAATATCACTAAGCTGATCAAGCAAGATAAACTGGTATTGGAAGGCGATATTCAACTGGCACAAAAGTTTTCGCAGCTGATGACAGATTGCAAACCAGATATTGAAGAGTGGTTATCGCGCGTGACCGGTGATGTTGTCGCGCATACTGTGGTTCAGGGGGCTGCCAATGTCGGTCAATTCTTCAAGTCACAAGCCGCTAAGCATCAAGACCACCTTGCACAAGTCCTGACAGAAGAGTGGAAAATTGCGCCAGCACCGTTAGAGGTGGCGCATTTCTGTGACCAAGTGGATGAAGTGAAAAGCCAAGCGTCACGAGTTGAGGCTAAATTGAATCAACTGTTGGAGCGCGCATGACCCCAACAGAGATGCGTCGCTTATACCAGATCATCCGTGTTCAGCTAGAGTATGGCTTGGATGAGCTGCTGCCAACACACCAGTTGACCAAAGCGCCACTGTTAGCAAGAAAAAGCCTGTTTTGGATTAAGAACAAGCATCCAGAGAAGCCACTCGGTGACAGGCTGCGTTTAGCACTGCAAGAGCTTGGCCCTGTATGGATTAAGTTTGGTCAGATGATGTCGACTCGTCGAGATCTTTTCCCGCCGCAAATTGCTGATCCACTAGCCTTGCTTCAAGATCAGGTTTCCCCATTTGATGGTCAGCTTGCCAAGCAGCAAATCGAACAAGCACTCGGTGGTTCACTAGAAACATGGTTTGATGATTTCGCGATTGAACCGCTTGCGTCTGCTTCGATCGCTCAGGTGCATACCGCCAAGCTGAAATCGACTAACCAAGAAGTGGTATTGAAGGTTATTCGACCAGATATTCGCCCGGTCATTGATGCAGATCTAAAACTGATGTACCGAATGGCGCGTATAGTCGCCAAAGCACTTCCTGAAGCACGTCGTTTGAAACCTGTTGAAGTGGTGCGCGAATATGAGAAGACCTTGCTTGATGAATTGGACTTGCGTCGTGAAGCGGCCAATGCGATTCAGCTAAGACGTAACTTCGAAGGAAGTGAAGAATTGTACGTTCCTGAAGTTATTACCGACTTCAGTAATGAAACTGTAATGGTTTCTGAGCGAATATACGGCATCCAAGTTTCTGATATTGAAGGGTTGAAGGCCAACGGCACTAATATGAAGCTGTTGGCGGAACGCGGTGTGAGCGTGTTCTTTACCCAGGTATTTCGAGACAGCTTCTTCCACGCGGATATGCATCCGGGCAATGTGTTTGTTGAGCCAGAGCATCCAGAAAACCCGCGTTGGATAGGTTTAGATTGTGGTATCGTCGGGACGCTAAACGGTGAAGATAAACGTTATCTAGCGGAAAACTTTTTAGCTTTCTTTAATCGCGACTATCGACGTGTTGCAGAGTTGCATGTTGAGTCAGGTTGGGTTCCACGTGAAACCAACATTGATGAGTTTGAATTCGCAATACGTATTGTGTGCGAACCGATATTTGCTAAGCCGTTGTGTGAAATTTCGTTTGGTCATGTTTTGCTAAACCTGTTTAACACAGCGCGCCGCTTCAATATGGAAGTACAGCCGCAGCTCGTATTGCTGCAAAAGACGCTGCTTTATGTTGAAGGTTTGGGCCGCCAACTCTACCCGCAACTTGATTTGTGGGAGACGGCTAAGCCATTCTTAGAAGAGTGGATGATGAACCAAGTTGGTCCTCAAGCGGTAATTAATGCGGTTAAAGATCGTGCGCCGTTTTGGGCCGAGAAACTACCCGAGTTGCCAGAGCTTCTCTACGATAGTTTGCGCCAAGGTAAAATGATGAACCAGCGTATGGATCAGCTTTACCAAGGTTATCGTTCAAGCAAGCGTCAGCAGGCGACAGGTAAATTTTTATTTGGTGTTGGAGCCACATTAGTCGTATGCTCGGCAATATTGGTCAACAGCACTTATGAGCAACTTTCACTGGCCAGCGCCCTAGGTGGGGTCACATTTTGGTTGCTTAGTTGGCGAGCTTACCGTCAATAGACGTTAAACTCTTGAAATAAATTTGTTTAATAAGACCCGAGGTAAAAAGAATGGGTGGTATTAGTATTTGGCAACTTCTGATTATTGCTGTCATCGTCGTTCTACTGTTTGGTACTAAGAAGCTACGTGGTATCGGTGGCGATCTGGGTGGAGCAGTAAAAGGCTTCAAGAAAGCAATGAGCGAAGATGAGTCGGACAAAGAGAAGAAAGACGCAGACTTCGAACCTAAGAATTTAGAGCAGCAGAAAACAGACGCAACTGCTGAAACTAAGAAAGACAAAGAGCAGGCGTAGATCGTGTTTGATATCGGTTTTTGGGAACTGGTATTAATATCTGTCGTTGGGCTGGTGGTTCTTGGTCCAGAGCGTTTGCCTCATGCCATTCGAAGTGTTTCCAAGTTTGTTGGTGCGGCGAAAAACATGGCAAACAGTGTGAAAGATGAACTTTCACATGAGCTTAAGGTTCAAGAGCTACAAGAAAACTTGCGCAAAGCCGAGAAGATGGGAATGGAAGATTTATCTCCAGAGCTAAAATCTTCGGTGGAGCAATTAAAGCAAGCTGCGCAAGATGTTCAACGCCCATACGCGAGCAAAAGCGAATCAGCGACGAACAGTGCTGAAGCGGCCAACGAAACTGTTGAGCCCGCTCAGAACGCCAATGACTCGGTAGAGGCGGTTGAGAGTCTAAACACTCAATCAGCGCCACAGGCAGATAAAAAAGCCGAATAGTCTCGCATATAGGAGGAGCTGCTATGGAGTAGCTCCTTTTCGATCTTTATGAGTAGAGGTTTCCATGTCTTCTGTTGAGCAGACACAACCTTTGATCAGCCATTTACTAGAGCTGAGAAATCGCCTGTTACGTGCAATTGTAGCGGTATTGGTGGTTTTCATCGGGCTGATCTATTTTGCCAATGACATCTATGAGTTTGTCTCTGCACCTTTGGTAGAGCGTTTACCTGAAGGGGCAACCATGATTGCTACTGATGTGGCATCACCCTTCTTTACCCCGTTAAAGTTGACCTTGATTGCGTCTATCTTTATCGCCGTTCCGTTTATTCTCTATCAGGTATGGGCATTTGTCGCACCTGGCTTATATAAACATGAACGCCGTTTAATCATGCCACTAATGTTCTCTAGCTCACTGCTGTTCTATTGCGGTGTCGCGTTTGCGTATTTTGTGGTGTTTCCACTGGTGTTTGGCTTCTTTACCGCCATTTCACTGGGTGGAGTAGAGTTCGCCACGGACATATCTAGCTATCTCGATTTTGTTCTCGCGCTGTTCTTAGCCTTTGGTATTGCCTTTGAAGTGCCAGTGGCGATCATCTTACTATGTTGGACTGGTGCCACTGATCCTAAGAGCTTAAGCCAGAAGCGTCCGTATATTATTGTTGGTGCGTTTGTGGTCGGGATGATGCTGACGCCGCCAGATATGATCTCGCAAACACTACTGGCAATTCCTATGTGTCTACTGTTCGAGGTTGGTTTGTTCTTTGCACGCTTTTATGTGCGTAAAGGCGACAGTGAAGAACAGGTGGAAGAGTAGAGTTTCCACTAAGCCATATAGAGCAACGGGGTTGATAGCTAGCTATCAACCCCGTTTTGTTTTTGGAGAACTAGAGGTTAAAAAGTGTCTTGGCGTTGTGAGTGGTGAGGCTATCCACTTGTTCGATGCTGATTTCTCTTAGGTCAGCCACGCGTTGAGCAACAAGTGAGGTATACGCAGGTTCATTGCGTTTGCCACGATGCGGAACAGGAGCGAGATAAGGGCAGTCGGTTTCTAAGATAACGTAGTCCATATCAAGATGTGGAATCACTTTATCCATGCCACCATTTTTAAAAGTCGAAACGCCACCAAGCCCAAGATGAAAGCCGAGATCATTGATCGCTTTGGCTTCTTCAACACTGCCACCAAAACAGTGGAATACACCGCTTAAAGAACCATCTTGCTCTTTACGAAGTAGTGTGAGGGTTTCTTCTATTGAGTCGCGTGTGTGAATGACCACTGGTAGCTTCATCTCTTTTGCCCAATTGAGCTGAGTAATAAACGCCATCTCTTGTTCGGCTTTAAAGGTTTTGTCCCAATAAAGATCAATACCAATTTCACCAACGGCAATAAAGTTGTGCTTATCAAACCAAGAATGAATGACGTCTAGGCTCTGTTTAACATTAGCGTCGACGTAACATGGGTGTAATCCCATCATCGAGCGGCAAACGTCTGGATACTCAGCCTCAGTGCGTAACATCGCCTCAATCGATTCTAAATCAATGTTTGGCAGTAATATCTTATCAATGCCTTGTGCCAACGCACGCTGGACGACTTGGTCGCGATCAGTATCAAATTCAGTAGCATAAATATGTGCGTGGGTATCAATCATTGCTTATCTCACTCTCTATCAGAGCTGAGAGTATACGGCAGTGTGAGCATTTGGTCATTTTTTGCATTTTTCTCGACTCTCTCTGGCGTCGTCAGCTTGGAGTGATATTATGCAATTCAAGCACTTTCACCACACAAGGAGAATAGAGTGTCAGTTTCGATTCAAGGTCAATTCCCTGGCCGTCGTATGCGCCGCCTGCGCAAGCATGACTTTAGCCGCCGCTTGATGGCTGAAAACCAATTGTCTGTTAACGATCTGATTTATCCAATGTTTATTCTTATGGGTAAAGATCGCCGCGAAACCGTGGAGTCAATGCCGGGTATCGAACGTTTGTCGATTGATCTAATGCTAGAAGAGGCCCAGTACTTAGCTCAGCTAGGTGTTCCTGCGATCGCTCTATTCCCTGTGGTCAACCAAGATGCAAAAAGCCTATGTGCTGCTGAGGCCTACAACCCTGAAGGTTTGGTGCAGCGTGCGGTTCGCTCTTTGAAAGAGCATGTGCCAGAAATCGGTGTGATCACGGATGTCGCGCTTGACCCATTCACGACTCATGGCCAAGACGGCATCATTGATGAAGAAGGTTACGTGCTAAATGATGAGACAACCAAAGTCTTGGTTAAACAGGCTCTGTCTCATGCCGAAGCCGGCGCTGATGTTGTTGCCCCTTCAGATATGATGGATGGACGTATTGGTGAGATTCGTAAAGCGCTTGAGCAAGCGGGTCACATCAATACTCAGATCATGGCTTATTCTGCTAAATACGCCTCTTGTTACTATGGACCTTTCCGCGATGCGGTCGGTAGTGCAAGCAACCTTAAAGGCGGCAATAAGAAAAACTACCAAATGGATCCTGCTAATAGCGATGAAGCGATTCATGAAGTGGCGATGGATGTGAATGAAGGCGCAGACATGGTCATGGTTAAGCCTGGTATGCCTTACCTTGATATTGTTCGCCGCGTTAAGTCGGAACTTGAAGTACCAACCTTTGCTTATCAAGTCTCTGGTGAGTATGCGATGCACAAAGCGGCATTTGCCAATGGTTGGTTAAAAGAGCGTGATACTGTGATGGAATCGCTACTCTGCTTTAAGCGTGCAGGAGCGGACGGCATCCTTACCTATTTTGCTAAAGACGTCGCAGAGTGGTTAGCGGAAGAAAATGCCCAAGCAGCGACCTTCTTAAAAGAAGACTAGGGTCTGTTAAACAAAGAATATCAAAGGCTGGCGTTTGTCAGCCTTTTTTAATTTTGGAGAATATCGATGAGTATTATTTATCGTTTAGGAACGCTAGAAGAGTGTGTTCAAGTCGTTGAGCAGATCGCGGAGTTTGCCCATAAAGAGAGTGTCGAGAGTTTGTCTGCACGTTTAGAAGGGAAGTCGTGCTCTTTGATTCAGGTGGCGCAACAAGGTGACGACATCCTAGGGTTCAAGATTGGTTACCAGATCGACGAAACGACGTTCTACAGCTGGTTTGGTGGCGTGTCTTCTTTAGCGAGAAACAAAGGGGTGGCGCAAAAATTATTAGATATTCAGGAGCAATGGGTAACAGATCAAGGCTATAAACAGCTTAAAGTGAAATCACGTAACCAATTTCCTGCCATGCTCAGATTGCTGATTAAGAATGGTTATCTTATTGAAAATTATGAACAAAAAGAGCCGTTGCTAGAGAGCAGAATTCACTTTGTAAAGCAGTTAGGTGAGTGTCATAAAAATTAAATGAGATTTTTTCTCATTTAGGTGTTGACGCATTAAATGAGAATGGTTATTATTTATCTCGTCTTAGGGAATGAGAGAAGTTCACAAGGACGTTGAGTTACCAGATTCACAATTGGAGACGGTGATGACACTGAACTTAATCGAACTTGCACGAGTTCTTTTTGACACGACATTGCTCACATTGCTTCCAGTGTAATTTATAGCTTTATGGCAAAGCACCTCATTCACCTGAATTGCTTTGACCCCTTTTTGCTAGGCGACATCGAAAGATGTCGCTTTTTTTATGCCTGCTATTTCGCTCCGAACAAAAGGACACCAGTAGTCTTTTCCACAACGCAAGATCATTTCAGGATCGATCTTTAAACGATCGATCGGATAATTTATTTATTATTTACAAGGGCTTGTGGTCTATTTTGAGTTTTTTGTGCACTGTTTTATATCCTGTGGGTAAATAATATAAACAGAGTTATCCACAGAATGGTGAGTGGGGTGATAAAGGAATAACCAAATGTGTGAGTAGAGTTCAAAGAGTTAAAATGGATTCGCTGAACCAGTCATGGCATCCTAAGCAGATCTTTTTTGCATTTTCTTTGGATACGTAAAGACTATGGCCAACATTCCTGATAATCCGTTGATTTTGATTGACGGTTCTTCTTATTTATACCGCGCATTCCACGCTTATCCAGAAACGATGAGTAATGGCGAGATCCCAACCAATGCCGTTTATGGTGTGGTCAACATGCTGCGTAGCATGATGCGTCAGTTCTCTTCAGATCGTATTGCGGTTGTCTTTGATGCAAAAGGAAAAACCTTCCGTGATGATATGTACTCAGAGTACAAAGCTAATCGTCCTCCAATGCCCGACGATCTGCGCTGTCAGATCGAGCCTTTGCACAATGTAATCCGTGCGATGGGTTTGCCATTGATCTGTACCCCGGGTGTAGAAGCCGATGATGTGATTGGTACGCTCGCTTACCAAGCATCCCAAGCGGGTATGCCTGTGTTGATCAGTACCGGTGATAAAGATATGGCTCAGCTGGTGGATGACAATGTTACCTTGATCAACACTATGACCAATGTGGTGATGGATCGTGAAGGTGTGGTTGAGAAGTTTGGTATCCCACCAGAGCTAATTATTGATTACCTCGCATTAATGGGCGATAAGGTCGATAACATTCCTGGTGTACCGGGTGTTGGTGATAAAACCGCAACGGCTTTGCTGCAAGGTATTGGAGGTATTAACAAACTGTATGAAAACCTCGACGATATTGCTCCATTAGGTTTCCGCGGTTCGAAAACCATGGCGAAAAAGCTACTCGACAACGAAGAAAATGCACGTCTGTCGTATGAGCTAGCGACGATCAAACTGGATGTTGAGTTAGAAGAGACACCTGAATCTCTGCTTAAAACAGAACCTAACAAAGATGCGTTGATCAAACTGTATGGTCAGTTGGTGTTTAAATCGTGGCTAAACGAACTTCTTGATGGCGGCACTGGTGTGGTTGAGGCTGATGAGAAGTCGGGCAACCAGAGTGGTGCATCGGCCAGTGCTGCGGCAGAAATCGACACATCGGCAGTGACTATCGACCGTAGTCAGTATGAAACCATCCTAGATGAGTCTTCATTCAATGCTTGGCTAGAGAAGCTAAAAGCTGCTGAGGTATTCGCCTTTGATACTGAAACCGATAGCTTAGATTACATGGTTGCAAACCTTGTTGGCCTCTCTTTTGCGACCGAAGAAGGTATCGCAGCTTATGTTCCTGTTGCCCACGATTACCTAGATGCCCCTGCGCAGCTAGAGCGCGATTGGGTGTTGGCGCAACTGAAACCTATTTTAGAAGATGATGCTCAAGCGAAGGTAGGTCAAAACCTTAAGTACGATGCGAGCGTGTTAGCGCGTTACGGCATTGAGATGAAAGGTATTAAGCATGACACCATGTTGGCCTCTTACGTCTATAACAGTGTTGGTGGGAAACATGATATGGACAGCTTGGCGCTGCGTTTTCTTCAGCACAGCTGTATTTCATTCGAACAGATTGCAGGTAAAGGCAAGAACCAGCTAACCTTCAATCAAATCGACCTTGATGAAGCGTCACCTTACGCGGCAGAAGATGCCGATGTTACGCTACGTCTTCATAACCGCTTAATGAGCAATATTGAGCAGGATGAAAAGCTGAAAGGTATCTACCAAGATATCGAGGTTCCTTTAGTGCCTGTGCTTTCTCGTATCGAACGTACTGGTGTTCTAATCGATGACATGAAGCTGTCTGCACAGTCTCAAGAGATTGCCCAACGTCTGGATGAATTAGAGCAGAAAGCGTTTGAAATTGCAGAGCAAGAATTCAACATGAATTCGCCAAAGCAGCTTCAAGCTATTCTGTTTGAAAAGATGGGTCTACCAGTAATCAAGAAGACACCTTCAGGTACGCCTTCGACTAACGAAGAAGTGTTGCAAGAGCTGGCATTGGACTACCCATTACCTAAGCTGATCCTTGAATACCGTGGTCTAGCTAAACTTAAGTCTACCTACACAGATAAGCTACCTAAGATGATAAACCCAGAAACTGGGCGCGTGCATACTTCATATCATCAAGCAGTAACTGCGACGGGTCGTCTTTCTTCAACCGATCCTAACTTACAGAATATTCCAATTCGTAATGATGAAGGTCGACGTATCCGACAGGCATTCATCGCGCCACATGGCTATAAAATCATGGCTGTCGATTACTCGCAGATTGAATTGCGTATTATGGCGCATTTATCTGGTGATAAAGCCCTGTTGGATGCTTTCCAACAAGGTAAAGATATCCACTCTGCGACTGCAGCAGAAATTATGGGTACGACCATTGACCAAGTGAGTTCTGAGCAGCGTCGCCGTGCGAAGGCAGTTAACTTCGGGCTTATCTATGGTATGAGTGCCTTTGGTTTGGCCAAGCAGCTAGGAATTCCTCGCGGTGAAGCGCAAGACTACATGAACAAGTACTTCGAGCGTTACCCTGGTGTGATGCAGTATATGGAAGATACACGTAGTGCCGCAGCAGAGCAGGGTTTTGTTGAAACGATCTTCGGCCGTCGTTTACACCTTCCTGAAATTAAGTCACGTAACGGTATGCGTCGTAAAGCGGCAGAACGCGCAGCGATCAATGCGCCAATGCAAGGAACGGCAGCTGACATTATCAAGAAGGCGATGCTGTTAGTCGACGAGTGGATTCAAACTGAAGGTGACGGGCGAGTGAAACTGCTTATGCAGGTTCACGATGAATTGGTATTTGAAGTTCAAGAGTCAGCTTTAGCCGAAATTGAAAGTAAAGTACAACAATTGATGGAATCCGCAGCACAGCTAAATGTCCCTCTGGTTGCCGAGGCAGGGCATGGCGACAACTGGGATCAGGCGCACTAGGCAAAAAATCGCCTAAAATACCCTTTTTGCATGAGCCAGCGCACAAACGCTGGCTTTTTTTTGTCTCTAAAAAAGATAGTAGGCTTTTTGTATAAATGTAGTTTAATAAAATTATAATGAAAAAAACTTACAAAAAGAGTTTTCATTTCTGACCAATTGTTGTACATTAATCTGCGTAGGGTACAGAGGTAAGATGTTCTATCTTTCAGACCTTTTGTTTCACGTTATTGGATTAGGCTGATTCAGCCGCCCCAGTCAGTTTTTGACTGGGGCGTTTTTTATTGTGCCAAAGAAAAATCCCTACTTATCAAAAAGCTACATACCAAGCGAGTCCTTTCCCTGATATTTTCCCTGATGCCATCTAAAAGCCATTAAAATAATTATGGTTATTGACCTTGGTGTAATTTGGCCAAAGTTTGTAAATTTATACCAGTCACAGTTTGGTTATTTTGATAGAAAAACCAAAACCAAAATAGGCCAGAAAAGATAGCTTTGATTTCGGTTTTTATTTTTATTTTTCAGTGAGATGGCAGGTGTTTGGGTTTGGTTTGCCTGAGCGGGCACCCCTCTGTTGGGAGTGTTGATTTACGCCTTTAGATACATAATCCTAAGCGCATAATTAATAATAACTACTATTTCTCTCCCGTTGCCCCGCCAGGAAGGTGGGGCTTTTATTTTTCTATGCCGATAAAAAAGCCCTACCATTTTAGCGGCAGGGCTTTAGCAATCATTGTCTGGTCGAGTGTTTACTCTGACTCGCTATCAAGATTCTCTTCTTCGATGATCTCTTCAACAACTGATTCCGCCAGCGCTGGAGCGAACCACTCATCGAGCTTGCTACGCAGTGTATCGACACCGATGCCTTTTAGCGATGAAAAAGCGGCGACGCTGACATCGCCACCAAAACCTACCGCGTCTTTTTTGATCTTCAGAACTTGTGCTTTGCGCGCACCGCTCTTTAGTTTGTCTGCTTTAGTTAGCAGCACCTGAACAGGAATTCCACTGTCAACTGCCCAAAAAATTAGCTGCTGGTCGAGGTCTTTCATTGGGTGACGAATATCCATCAGAACCACTAAGCCTTTTAGACATTGGCGTTTTTGTAGGTACTCACCCAAGGATTTTTGCCACTTCTTCTTCATTTCTAGTGGTACTTGAGCAAAGCCGTACCCCGGAAGATCGACAATATGACAGCCATCGGTAACCTTAAAAAGGTTAATAAGTTGTGTTCGGCCTGGCGTTTTACTGGTTTTCGCTAAACTACGTTGGTTCGTCAGGCGGTTTAGAGAACTAGACTTACCCGCATTGGAGCGTCCTGCAAACGCAACTTCGATACCTTCATCTTCTGGCAAGGCGCGGATATCCGGCGCACTTGTGATGAAATGGGTGTTTTGATAATGAATTTTTACGCTCACTGTTAACTCCATCTCGACTTTGTGTAGTCGATTGATTACTTTTTTGTGAAATTGTGTAAAATAACCGTGCTCGGCATAAGGT
>WJXF01000064.1_pt1 | contig 39719 bp, 40 predicted proteins | sample 9263211 | NCBI WGS metagenome assembly WJXF01 (sample SAMN12697362, study PRJNA563984) | aquatic metagenome | isolation source: water sample from a prawn hatchery tank treated with erythromycin, plated on... | place: Australia | collected 2018-10-17
GCGAGAAGCGAGAAGCGAGAAGCGAGAAGCGAGAAGCGAGAAGCGAGAAGCGAGAAGCGAGAAGCGAGAAGCGAGAAGCGAGAAGCGAGAAGCGAGAAGCGAGAAGCGAGATAAATTAGGGGGTTGGCACTATGTGTCAACCCTTTGCTTTTACATCCAAACAATTACATCCTAAGAAAATATCACTGCCTGCAATTTTTGACTCACTTGCCACGAGCACCTCTCGAAGGGCGCTGCCCGTTCTCGCATCTCGGCGCGAAGCGTTCTATCTTCCTTCCGGCCCATACTGATTTTCGCCATCCGTGCCTTTTAAGAAGCCACATTCAACTAAAATCCATAGACCACAGACTAGAGCAGCAAATGACGTCGCAGCCTGCAACATAGACGGCTGACCGGCTAGTGAAGGATCGCCGACTGGCACTGTCATACGTCCAATAACAAGTGGGATGTTAAGCAGCAGCCACCAGCTTGATTTACCACGGTCATGCCAACGTTTAGCGGTAATCGCTAGGTCAGGAACCAGAATGACGATCAGAAACACAGGTAGAATCAGATGTGCGATCGAGGGAGCGAGTACATTCATCCCCATCGCAAAGCCAACAATCATCAAATAGTAAACCACGTTCCAAATCCAATAGGTTTTACGCCCTATTCGACCTTGAAACGAAAACAGTAAATCTTTCATCGACATCATTTATACCTAAAAAATAAAAAGTTAGAGCCTGTTTGCTCCAAAAATACTAGTTAATTACTTTCTGAAAACACGCTTTATCCATATCTCGAATGTTAACCGTTAAGCTATGAACATGACTCGCCTGATCTTGCAATACGGTCATCAACTGACGAGATAACTCTCTTTTCTGCTCTTCGGTTCTGCCATCAAGCAATTCAAAGCTGATATGTATAAAGTCAACGCTATCTCCCGCTTCACCGACCAGCCAATTATGGCAACGCAAAGAGCGAGATTTTACCGAATCCACATCGAACAACCCGCAAGTTAACGCGACATGATGTAAGTCTTCAAGTAAGCCTTGAACATTAACGCGTTCGTCAACAGAGTTGGAGTATTCCATTACTAGGTTCGGCATAGTATTCCTCAAATGTAAGAGAGTTTCACAATAAACAAAAAGTGCACAACACTATTACCAATTTCTATGCTGAATTCCGAGTGGGTTTCCACCAATCTGTTCAATGGATCACTGATAGAAAGCAGATTAAGGTGAGATATGAGCGATCACAGCTCCAACCAATGAGTGATATCCAATAAGACATGACGGTAATCATGATCTCCCCTATTTTATCTGTTATATTCTTACGAAGATTTTTTACATTAATTGATTAAATACGGAGATATTCCTATGCGTCGTCCTGTAGTGATGGGTAACTGGAAGCTTAACGGCAGCAAAGCAATGGTGAAAGAGCTGCTAACTGGTCTTAACGCTGAACTTGAAGGCGTTGAAGGTGTTGACGTAGCTGTCGCTCCACCAGCACTTTACCTAGATCTAGCTGAACAGCTAATCGCAAAAGGCGGTAACAAGATCATCCTAGGTGCTCAAAACACTGACCTAAACAACAGCGGTGCATTCACTGGTGATATGTCTCCAGAGATGCTAAAAGATTTCGGTGCTACTCACATCATCATCGGTCACTCTGAGCGTCGTGAATACCACAACGAATCTGACGAGTTCATCGCTAAGAAATTCAACTTCCTAAAAGAGAACGGTCTAAAACCTGTTTTCTGTATCGGTGAGTCTGAAGCTCAAAACGAAGCAGGCGAAACTGAAGCAGTATGTGCACGTCAAATCAACGCAGTAATCGACACTTATGGTGTTGAAGCGCTAAACGGTGCAATCATCGCATACGAACCAATCTGGGCTATCGGTACTGGTAAAGCAGCAACAGCTGAAGATGCACAACGCATCCACGCTTCTATCCGTGCACTAATCGCAGAGAAAGACGCAGCAGTTGCTGAGCAAGTAATCATCCAATACGGTGGTTCTGTTAAGCCTGAAAACGCAGAAGCTTACTTCTCACAGCCAGACATCGATGGTGCTCTAGTTGGTGGTGCATCTCTAGATGCTAAGAGCTTCGCAGCAATTGCTAAAGCAGCGGCAGCAGCTAAAGCATAATTTTTCTTCTTATTTGAAAAATTCTCATTGAGGTCAGCGCAAGCTGGCCTTTTTTGTGTCTGGCACATCAATCAAGTATCCTACGCTTTTCCACACTAACGATAGTTGTACCGAATGCAGGATAAGCATGGCCTTCTAACAGGTTCGATTCCCCTAGTACTCAGGCAGATGACCGTTCCCATGACCTTTGGCATGGTGGCGATCTTGATGTTTAACTTGGTGGATACGTTTTTTATCTCGCTGCTAGGTACCGAAGCGCTCGCTGCGATTAGCTATACCTTTCCCGTCACCTTTGCGGTCAACTGCATCACAATGGGCATAGGTATGGGGCTCTCGACCAATATCGGTCGCTTGCTCGGACAAGGTCAATCGATCGTCGCTGCGCGCTTTTCTTCTCATGGCTTACTGTTAGCCGTATTGCTTGTCGCACTCGCCTCTACGCTTGGCCTGTTTACCATCGAGCCACTGTTTCTATTTCTTGGTGCCGAGCAATCGCTACTGCCACTTATTCATCAATACATGGATATTTGGTACCTAACGATTCCGCTACTAGTCGTCCCTATGGCTGGTAATAGTGCCATTCGTGCGACGGGGGATACCAAAACACCCGCCAAAATCATGATGCTCGCCGGGCTTATCAATGGGGTGCTCGACCCGTTACTGATTTTTGGTTACGGGCCTTTTCCAGAATTGGGCATTCAGGGGGCGGCCATTGCCAGTGCAATGAGTTGGTTCGGCGCCTTAATTGGCTCACTTTACGTGCTGATTAAACGAGAGAAACTACTTGCCCTACCTTGCTTTAAAACGCTCTGGCTCGACTGGCAACAAATCCTAAAAATCGGCACACCGGCTGCTCTGTCTAATGCTCTCACCCCCTTATCGGGGGCGATTTTGATGATGATGCTCTCGACTCATGGCACTGCAGCCGTCGCCGCCTATGGTGCGGCGCAGCGAGTCGAATCGATTCTTATCTTAGTTTTGATGTCCTTAACCTCTGCCCTAACACCATTTATTGCCCAAAACATGGGCGCCAATAACCCTGCACGTAGCTTTGCCGGGTTGTTTTTAAGCATGCGTTTCTCGATGGTGTTTCAGGCCGGCATTTTTATCATGATGGTGCCGCTGAGTATTCCACTCGCAGCTTTGTTTTCACAGGAACAAGCGGTAAAAGATCTGCTTTGGCACTATTTGTTAGTCGTGCCGTTTAGCTATGGTTTCCAAGGCGTGATGATGATGTTGGTCTCTGGCTTAAACGCCCTGCATGAACCGCTTAAGGCATTCCAATGGAGCTTTATGCGTCTGTTTCTCTTTACCCTGCCTTGCGCTTGGATGGGTGGTCAGTTGTATGATATTGAAGGGCTGTTCATTGGTATTGCGGTAGGCAACATGCTTGGTGGCACAAGTGGTTACTTATACGCACTGAAACTCCGAGCTCAGCACCTTTCCTCGGCGGCATAAAACAAAACACCGACTCTTGGAGTCGGTGCAGTCTATCTGGAAAGGTAGAGATTAATCGACGATGGCTATCTCTTCTTCCTCTTCGACTTCTAAGTCTACATCTAATGGCTCTTGAGAAAGAATCACGCCGGTATTGTCAGCGTAGAGGTAATCTTCAGGAAGGAAGGTCACGCCACCAAAGTTGACTGGCACATCCACTTCTCCAATACCTTGGGAGATAGCACCGACAGGAATAGAAGCAATCGCTTGGATACCAATACTCATGTCTTCCAGCTCATCGACTTCACGAACACAGCCATAAACCACAATACCTTCCCACTCGTTTTCTTCCGCAAGCGATGCGAGCTCTGCATCAATCAATGCGCGACGCAATGAACCACCACCATCAATAAGCAGCACACGGCCCAAACCGTCTTGCTCGAGGATCTCACGAATCAAGCCATTATCTTCAAAACACTTTACTGTCGTGATTTGCCCCGCGAACGATGCACAACCACCAAAGTTACTGAACATAGGCTCTACAACATCTACTTGCTCTAAATAAATGTCGCACAAGGCAGAGGTATTGTATTCCATAGTATTCCTTCCCATACCGTCGTTATCTCCATCGAGTATATAAGGTCATTAAGTCATTGCAATGACATGTATCATTTAACTGACCAGAGTTTGAGCTATAACCACTCCAGCAAACAATAAGTTAGTCACCATAGAGCACTTAACTATCACCGGCATCATTGGGGCGATTTGCGCTGGCTTTTCCGCCTGCCACACCGCTTTACCGTGTTTAAAGGTAACAAGCAGGCTAAGAAGAAATGGTAAGCTAATCCAAATGGGGCTCGGTTGATGGATTAAGTAAGCGGCAAAAGCCACGACAGCGCCGCTAAGCAGAGCAAAGTGATATTGCTTAGCGCGTTTTTGCCCGAGACGAACAGCAACTGTTCTTTTGCCACACACCTCATCGTTCTCAATATCACGCATATTGTTGATATTAAGTACAGCGACAGCCAATAACCCACAACCAACCGCAGGCAAGATAAGCAGAGGAGCGACAATGCCGGTATGAAGGAAATAAGTACCCGCCACGCCCAATAAACCAAAGAAGATAAACACGGAAATATCCCCTAAGCCGACGTAACCATAAGGTTTGTTACCCACGGTATATGCGATCGCTGCGACAATAGCCAAGACTCCTAACCCGATGAAAGCTAAAATGCTCTGTAGACTCTCTAGCGCATACATCACCAAGGTGAGACCCGCAATCACAGTCAAAATCACGTTAATGATCATTGCCTGCTTCATGTCCTTTTGAGTCACGGCTCCAGACTGAATCGCACGCATAGGCCCGAGACGATTTTCGTTATCGGTACCTTTAACAGCATCGCCATAATCGTTGGCTAAGTTAGAAAGAATTTGTAGCAGCGTTGCGGTCAGAAAAGCCAGCAAAGCAACCACAGGTGAAAACTGATGCGTGGAGTACGCCAATACACTACCCGTTAAGATAGAGACCAAGGCCAAAGGCAAGGTTTTAGGTCGAGCGGCGTCAAGCCATATTGTTAGAGACTGTTTCATGGATACCAGTTTAGCCACAGTTACTTGAACTAGAATTGTGGCACATCAATCCTATCGGTGAAAAACAAAAAAAGGTCACCGAAGTGACCTTTTTCCAAAACTTGACCTAAGATAGGCTTATTTTACGCGACCTACGTACTCACCAGAGCGAGTATCAACTTTGATCACTTCGCCAATCGCGATAAATAGAGGAACGCGAACAACAGCACCTGTTGATAGTGTTGCTGGCTTACCACCTGTACCTTGAGTATCACCTTTCAGACCTGGATCAGTGTCTGTTACTTCAAGCTCAACGAAGTTTGGTGGCGTTACTACGATTGGGTTACCATTCCAAAGTGTTAGCATACAAGTGTTGTTTTCTACCAACCACTTAGCGTTTTCGCCAACCGCTTTTACATCCGCAGCGATCTGCTCAAATGTTTCGTTGTTCATAAAGTGGTAGAATTCGCCGTCGTTATATAGATAATCTAGGTCGATATCCATTACGTCTGCAACTTCACAAGTTTCACCAGACTTAAAGGTTTTCTCTAGCACTTTACCAGAAAGAAGCTTACGAATTTTTACACGGTTGAACGCTTGACCTTTACCCGGCTTAACGTATTCGTTTTCCAAGATAACGCAAGGCTCGTTATCAAGCATTAGTTTCAAGCCGCCTTTAAATTCATTGGTGCTAACAGTAGCCATTTTTTCCTCTTACATTCTTAGAGCTAAATTCAATGCCGCACATCATAACCCGAAAAGTTGTTTCTGTTGAGCAAAACTGGCTCAAACAGCTAGCGAATGGGATCTCTGATCCTGCAAAACTGCTTGAGCAGCTCGAAATAGATCCTAAGCCATGGCAAGACGGATTTGCTGCTCGCAAGCTTTTTGCGCAGCGTGTTCCGCAAAGTTTTGTTGATAGAATGGAAAAAGGCAATCCTTACGACCCGCTTTTACGTCAGGTTTTACCGCTCAGCGAAGAGTTTGAAGTCCACCCAGGTTACTCCAATGATCCACTGGAAGAGCAAAACAATACCATCCCAGGTTTATTGCACAAATACCGTAACCGCGCGTTAATGATCGTCAAAGGTGGCTGCGCGATTAACTGTCGTTACTGTTTTCGCCGTCATTTCCCCTATGACGAAAACAAGGGTTCTAAATCGGCTTGGCAGCAAAGTTTAGAGTATGTAGCCCAACACCCAGAGATCAATGAAATCATCCTTTCTGGCGGTGACCCGCTAATGGCAAAGGATGAGGAGCTGTTGTGGCTTATTGACAATATTGCCGATATCAAACACATCAAGCGTCTGCGCATTCATTCCCGCTTACCTGTAGTCATTCCGGAGCGTATCACTCAAGCGCTGATTCAGATGCTAAACGAAACTCGCCTGCAAGTGGTGTTAGTCACGCATATCAACCACGCTCAAGAGATAAATCAAGAACTGAGAGATAGATTAAGCCACCTTAAGCAAGCAGGTGTTACTCTTTTAAACCAAGGTGTTATGCTTAAAGGCGTCAATGACAGCATTGAGTCTCAGGTAGACCTTAGTGACGCTTTATTTGATGCTGGCATTTTACCTTATTACATTCACGTGCTAGATAAAGTACAAGGCGCTGCACACTTTTATATCTCCGACCAAGAGGCCAAAGCGATCATGGCAGGGCTGATGGAGCGAGTCTCAGGTTACCTAGTACCTAAGTTAACTCGTGAGATAGGTGGGCGCACAAGTAAAACCCCACTCGACCTACATTTAGAGTAATGATGAAAAATGCACGCGGCTTTACGCTAATAGAACTAGTCATTGTAATCGTTGTACTCGGCATTCTTGCTGTTACAGCCCTGCCTCGCTTACTTGACCTACAAAGCGACGCCCGAACTTCTGCCTTACAAGGTTTAAAAGGGGCAATGCAAGGCGCTAACGACCAGTTAATTGGTGCTTCTGCTATCGCAGGTCTCGACACCGCTGCCAGCGGCTCTGTCACTGTCGAGGGGGAAAGCGTCAGTATTGTTTATGGTTATGCGAAAGCAGACAACGCCAATGCTTGGTCTAAGATTCTTGATGCGAATATAGATGACGCAACATGGGGAGCAGATGGAGCGGATTGGTATTTCAGTAATACCAACGCCAATGATGGAATTATCTTGTACATGCCGGGGAGCCGCCGTCAATCTTCTCTCAACTGCTACCTGCAATATACCGAAGCCACGTCTGGCGCAGCGCCCAGTATTAACTTAACGACTAGCGGCTGTTAATCCTCAAGACAAAAATCTTTTGTTCGATAGACACGTCTAATCTATGCATACTCCGACGTTTTGGAGGTCACTATGCAACCAGACATGCAATCCACTATCGAACAATTCCTCGACCTAGGTCCATTCAGTTGGTGGGCACTACTCTGTTGTGCCGCTAACGGCATTCTTATTGGTGTTGAGCGGCAAACACGTGGTAAGCCTGTTGGAATTCGCACCTCGATTTTGGTGATTTCGGGGACCTACTTGTTTATGTCAATGGCAGTTTCGCTCTCACCCAATACGTTAGATCAAGCGCGAGTACTCGGTCAGATCATTACTGGGGTAGGATTTCTTGGTGCTGGGGTAATGATGACCCTAGATGGCAAAATCCTTGGTGTCACCTCCGCTGCTGTCATATGGGTATTGGCTGCCATTGGCATGATGATTGGACTGGGTTACATGCAACAGTCAGTGATACTCACGCTACTTGCACTCACAGTGTTACTTGGCGTCGATAAAGCGGAAAATCGAATCAAAGCTCTACGCCGTGGTGTCCACCAGAAAATCCAAAAACGTAGAGACAACAAATTGAACTCGTGATCTCTACGGGCAAACCAACACAAAGCCTTTGTTTAAAGTGCAAATTTTGATTCGAAACAAGGAATAGCTCGATAGTCAATTGCTCTAGCAAGAGAAGCAAATAGGGTCACGTTTCCACCTACCACTTTTGGGTAGCATAGCTCTATGTTTATACCAATGTAGGGTTTGATTATGTTTTACGTGCATATGCTCCTGCTTCTGACGGTTATATTTATCGGTATCCGCCATGGAGGCATAGCTTTCGGTTTGCTCGGGGGCTTAGGTGTTTCGGTTCTCGCGTTTGTATTTGGTGTCGCACCGGGTTCGCCACCGATCAGTGTTATGCTGATTATTCTCGCTGTGGTCGCAGCCTCTGCGACTCTGGAAGCAACGGGTGGCCTTAAGCTGTTAGTGAAGTTTGCTGAGCGATTATTGCGTAAGCATCCAAGTCAAATCGTGTTTCTTGGTCCACTTTGTACCTATTCGTTGACGGTATTAGTCGGCACGGGTCACTCTGTCTACCCACTTCTGCCTGTTATCTACGATGTTGCCTACAAGAAAGGCATTCGCCCTGAGCGCCCGATGGCGATGGCAACCGTAGCATCACAAATGGGGATTACTGCAAGCCCGATCGCCGCTGCTGCCGCGGTGGTAATGGCAACAGCGGCCGATAACCACTTAGACATCAGTCTGGTTAACGTGCTACTGGTGACCATACCTGCAACGTTAATAGGTGTACTGGTTGGCTGTTTATGGAGCCTGAAGCGTGGTAAAGAGCTGGATCAAGACCAAGCCTTTATCGAGCGCTGCCAAGATCCAGAATTTAAAGCACAGCTGATTGATGAAGTACAACAAGATGAAAGCGAACCTGCCAGCCAGCAAGTGGCTAAGCGCGGTTTAGGCATCTTCTTAGCCGGTATCGCAACGGTTATCTTTGTCGCTATGTTTGGTAAAGATCTCGGCCTGCTGCCAGATGGCGTTAAAATGTCGGTCGCGATTCAGTTCTTGATGCTATCCGTTGGTGCTTTGATCCTACTGACAACTAAGGTTGAGCCGAAGAAGATCGTCCATAGTAATGTGTTTATCGCCGGTATGACGGCGGTGATTATTATCTTCGGTATTGCGTGGATGAGTGACACCATTATCGGTTTCCACAAGCCCTACTTGATCAGCTTAGTGAGCGATATTGTGGCTGCGCACCCTTGGACGTTTGCTATTGCAATGTTCGTGGTGTCGGTATTCTTGAAGAGCCAAGCTGCGGTACTGACCATCATGCTACCTCTTGGTTTTGCGATGGGCATTCCAGCACCTGTGCTAATCGGTGTGCTTCCAGCTTGTTATGCTTATTTCTTCTTCCCATTCTATCCAAGTGATCTTGCTGCGATTACCTTTGACCGCTCAGGTACGACTGAGATTGGTAAGTACGTGCTTAACCACAGCTTCTTGCTGCCAGGATTTATTGGCGTGATTACCGCAACGACAGTGGGTTATGTGCTATCGACTATGCTAGTCAACTAGCCTTATTCCAATAAACAAAAAGCCAGTTGGTTTCCCAACTGGCTTTTTTAATTCAATATGATGCTGATTTAGAATAGCTCTTCAGCAACCTTGAATAGATCTTCACGTACTGGGCGCTTCATGTTCTCGATAGCGTCGATGATATCGTGGTGAACAAGTTGCTCTTTTTGAATGCCCACACAGCGACCACCATGACCTTCCATCAGTAGGTGTACTGCGTAGTTACCCATGCGAGATGCAAGAACGCGGTCAAATGCAGTAGGACGACCACCACGCTGGATGTGACCAAGAACGGTAGCGCGAGTTTCACGACCCGTCGCCGTTTCAATCTCTTTCGCTAGCTCGTTAGCATCCATCATTAGCTCAGTGAGAGCAATGATCGCGTGCTTCTTACCTTTAGCGATACCATCTTGGATATTGCCAATCAGCTTTTCTTTATCCAAGCCTGTTTCAGGAGTGATAATGTATTCACAACCACCAGCGATTGCAGACATTAGCGTCAGATCACCACAGTGACGACCCATGATCTCAACGATCGAGATACGTTGGTGAGAAGATGAAGTATCACGTAGACGGTCAATAGCGTCGATAACAGTGTTCAGTGCCGTTAGGTAGCCAATCGTGTAATCCGTACCTGCAATATCGTTATCGATAGTGCCCGGTAGACCGATACATGGGTAACCCATTTCAGTTAGCTTTTTCGCGCCCATGTAAGAGCCGTCACCACCAACAACGACTAAAGCTTCGATACCATGCTTCTGCAGGTTTTCGATCGCTTTTTGACGCACTTCCACTTCTTTGAACTCAGGGAAACGCGCAGAGCCTAGGAACGTGCCGCCTTTGTTGATTACATCAGAAACGCTTGAACGATCTAGCTTTTCGATACGATCTTCGTAAAGACCTAAGTAACCATCGAATACACCGTAAACTTCTAGTCCTTCAGATAACGCCGTGCGAACCACGCCGCGAACTGCCGCGTTCATACCTGGTGCGTCACCGCCACTCGTCAAGACACCGATCTTCTTAATCATGCTCACCCTCGATTTTTGGGAATCTTATTTCAATTTTTACGTCAGTCGCTTTCAACAAGCCACCCACTTAATTCCTTTAACTGCGCAATATGTTACCTTTCCTAATTAGGATTACTACATTTATTTGCGTCAAATTATGTAACTTTTCTACTTATGTAAGAGTATTACAGCTTTGCTCATTGACATCATTGATACATATCAGGATCACAGTTAAAACTAGCATCGCTGAAAAGATAGCCAATAAGTGGCACTTTTGCGTTACCAATCTTGCGACTTCTGTCCTTTTTCTGCCCCTAATACCACAGAATAGGGATCCTGATGGATCAGTACATCTGAATGTGGATAAAGCTCAAGCAGTTTATCTTCGACTTCGTCAGAGATTCGATGCGCTTCAATTAATCGAATATTGTCTTCCAGCTCTAAGTGCAACTGAATAAAACGTGTTGGCCCGGACATTCGGGTTCTCAATTGATGGACCCCCAAAACCCCTTCCACCTTCACGCAACATTCTCGAATTGCTTTCAGCTCTTCGTCGGGCAGTTTGCGGTCGAGTAAGGTTTGAATCGCCTCTTGTACCATTTTGAACGCGCTAAAGAGGATATAAACACCAATTGCGACGGCGAAAACCGAGTCTGCTTGAGTGATCCCAAACCAGCTCAAACCCAGCGCTAGCATAATGGCAGCATTCATATAAAGGTCAGATTGATAGTGCAGAGAATCTGCAGCTATGGCTTGGCTGCCCGTTTTCTTCACGACATGCTTTTGGAAACGAACCAAGGCAAAGGTGACTAAGATGGCAAACAAACTGACGTAAACACCGTATTCAGGAGACTGTAACTCGTGCGGTCTAAAGAAGCGCTCAATACCATTTAAGATCAGGAATACCGCGGAGCCAGAAATAAACATCGCCTGTGCCAACGCTGCTAGTGATTCGGCTTTACCGTGGCCAAAGGTATGCTCTCGGTCAGCAGGCTGAAGGGAGTAACGCACCACAACGAGATTAACCAGAGATGCCGCGATATCGAGCATTGAGTCAATCAAAGAGGCAAGTAAGCTGACTGAACCAGTCACCCACCAAGCCCCTACTTTAACCACCAATAGCAGCGTCGCTACAATGGTAGCTGTCCATGCGGCCATGGTGACTAAACGAGCATATTCTTGTTTCATAGTGCTTTGATTATTAAACAAACATCTTCTAAGTATAACCTTACAATTGTTGAATAAAAATGGCATAAAAAAGGCGGCTATCAAGCCGCCTTAATTCAATACTATCTCTAGCGAGTAAAACGCTCTTGCATTTTCTCTTGGCATTTTGCTGAACGCTCTTGTTGCAGCTCAACAAATTTTGTTTTCTGCTCAGGAGTTAAAATGCTCAACATCTGATGCTGTTTCTCTAGCATTTTCACTTTACGTTCCGTTTGCTTTTCAACCATTGACTTAGCAAGCTCGTTTGCCGCCGCTTGGTCAAAGTTATCCGCTAGAACCAATGCCTGAACTTTCTCTTTTTGTGCTTGCATCTCTGCATGGCGCGCTTCAAAGTTCTCTTTAAAGGCCGCTTTCATTTCCTGTTTGCTTGCCTCACGCATCTCTTTCATCTGGTCTTTTTGCGCATCAGTTAAGTCAAGTTGACGCATGATTCCGCGGTCAAAGCCACCACCACACTCGCCGTGACCACCTTTCTTACCATCTTTGCCACCGAAAGCGAACGCACTCGCTGTGCCAAGTGCTAGAGGAAGAACAACTGCCGCTACTACTAGTTTCTTTGTCATTTTCATAATCGTACCTTTCACTTTGTCTATTGGATTGAGCTGTTCTCACAGCGCTTGAGTGTAGAATACGACTTGCTGCGTAAAGCAACGTATTGAGAGAGTAAAGAATCGTAAAGAGCGATAATGACCCTAAATCAATTGGTCATTTAACAGTAATATATAGATATCCAACTTATGTAGAGACCTTGTTATGCCAAATATCTTATTGATTGACGACGATACCGAGCTAACCAGCTTACTTAAAGAAGTCCTATCCTTTGAAGGCTTTGATGTGTCTGAGGCAAATAATGGCGAAGAAGGACTGGCACTACTCAATGACAAGATTGACCTTATCTTACTCGATGTCATGATGCCTAAGCTCAACGGAATGGAAACCCTCAAAAGACTGCGAGAAAACTGGGAAACACCAGTGTTAATGCTGACGGCTAAAGGCGAAGAGATAGACCGAGTCATTGGCTTAGAGCTGGGCGCGGATGATTATCTGCCAAAACCCTTTAGCGACAGAGAGCTGCTGGCTCGCATTCGAGCAATCCTACGTCGTACGCAAAGCAATAGTGCAAGCAAAAGCTCGAAAAACTCTGACTGCATTGAATATCAAGACATCCAAGTATATCCCGGTAAACAGGAAGCTTACTGTCAGGGAGAGCAAATGGAACTCACTACCACAGAATTTGCTCTGTTAAGCCACTTTATCCAAAATCCTGGGCAGACCCTAACCAAAGAAGCGTTGAGCTTGGATGTTCTGGGTAAACGTCTCGCCGCTTTCGATCGTGCTATTGATATGCACGTCTCCAACCTGCGGAAAAAACTGCCAGAACGAGAAGATGGCAAATCACGCATCAAAACCTTACGCGGACGTGGCTACTTGCTGGTTGAGGAGGACTAATGCGCCTACCTAAGATCACTAGCTTGTATGGGCGTATCTTCGCCATATTCTGGTTTACTATGTTTTTAGTGCTGATGGCGGTGCTGTCGTTGCCACATCTCGATCCACGCAAAGCGCGAGATATTCCGGTTGAGCATTACGATCGCATGATCGAACTGAAGCAAAACATCGAAAAACGCTATGCCAAAGATACCAACCTTGCCCGCATTCTATTTAAGCTCGAAGGGGGAAAACGCTCTTCACGAGATCCTCGTCCACGCTTCTTTGTTACTGACCTAGAAGGCAACTTACTCACAACCCAAAACCACAAAGACTTTAAGTATCGCGCGCTACAAAACTTTATCACTAGCGTCGAAGTCGATAGCGAACCCAAGCAAAAACTTTATGGTCACTACATGCTTGCCGGTCCACTGCCAGTCACTCTAGCGAAGCAAGACTTGTTGCTTTACATCGGTGTGAAATGGAATCAACCACCGCCCTTCTTACTGCGCATGTTTGATAGACCATTTCAGTTGTTGTTTGCGGTAATGCTGGTCAGCACTCCTTTGCTTCTGTGGCTTGCATGGGCACTCAGCCAACCGGCACGTAAACTGGAACGTGCAGCCAAACGTGTCGCCAAAGGGGAATTTGTGGTTGACCCTACTCTTGAAAAAGGCACCAGTGAATTCCGCCAAGCGGGGACAAGCTTTAACCAGATGGTGGAAGCGGTTAATCAAATGATCTCAGGCCAACAGCGCTTATTATCAGATATTTCCCATGAGCTGCGCTCTCCACTGACTCGACTGCGGATGGCAAATGCCCTCGCGACTCGAAAACAAGGTGAGAGCCCTGAACTGGTTCGTATTGATACCGAAGCTCAGCGCTTGGAGCAGATGATTGGCGAGCTACTTGAGTTGTCTCGTATGCAGGTTGATAGCCATCTAACCCGAGAACCTCAGCCGATGGGTAGTTTGTGGGAAGCCATCCTCTCGGATGCTCAGTTTGAAGCAGAACAAATGGCTAAAACCCTCTCCTTCAATGATATTCCTGAACGTATTATTTCAGGTAATCCAAAACTATTGATGAGCGCATTAGACAACATTGTTCGCAATGCTATCTATTATGGTAAAGACCGCATCGAAGTCACTTTCACTGAATCTAGCCAACAAATCATGATTGCGGTTGATGACAACGGTGAAGGCGTACCTGATCAGGAACTCGATGCGATATTCAGACCGTTTTATCGCGTCTCAACAGCGCGCGATAGACACAGTGGCGGAACAGGTTTAGGCCTGACCATCACGGAAAGTGCAATACGCCAGCATAGCGGAACCATCGAAGCGAAGCGGAGTAAACTCGGCGGGTTAAGAGTCGAAATCACTCTTCCACTCGGTGCGGAGCAATAACCCTACAAAAGAGACAGTTGATAATGGATCTCATTATCATTTAAAGTAAATCCTTCAATTATGGAGGATTTACTATGTCTCACACTTTCCCTGAACTTCCTTATGCTTACGACTCACTTGAGCCATACATCGACGCAAAGACGATGGAAGTGCACTACAGTAAGCACCATCGCACCTATTTTGATAAGTTTATCACTGCAGTTTCTGGTACCGAGTTAGAGTCCACCACACTCAAAGATATCTTTGCCAACATTTCTCAGCAGCCACCCGCGGTGCGCAATAATGGCGGTGGTTACTACAATCACATCCTCTATTGGAATTGCATGAAACCAAATGGTGGCGGTGTTCCTCAAGGAAAACTCGGCGAGGATATTGTGTCTACCTTTGGTAGCTTTGTAGCATTCCAACAGCAGTTCACAGATGCTGCGATTAATACTTTCGGCTCTGGTTTTGCTTGGCTGATCGTCAAAGACGGACAACTTGTCATTACGTCAACCAGCAATCAAGACAACCCACTAATGGACGTGGCAGGAGCTCAAGGTGAGCCTATTTTGGCGCTCGATGTTTGGGAGCACGCCTACTACATCAGCTACCAAAACCGCCGCCCTGACTACATTGAGGCTTGGTGGAATGTCGTAAACTGGGATGCCGTGAGCGATAACTACGCAGCAGCTTTGGCCTAGTCGCCTCAAAGCACAATACGAAACTAACAACGTCAGACTTGGCGGCTTTCAAGAGTCGCCTTATACTTTCTAGCCTTTGAACAATCAGCGTTAAGAGTTAGTCATGTTTGATATCGCCCTCTACGAACCAGAAATTGCCCCGAATACTGGTAACATTATTCGTTTATGTGCCAACTGTGGTGCCAACCTTCACCTTATCGAGCCGCTTGGTTTTGATCTGGAAGAGAAGAAAGTTCGTCGAGCGGGATTGGATTACCACGACCTAGCTCGCGTCACTCGCCATAAAGACTACCAAGCTTTTGTTGAGTATCTGGAGAAAGAACGTGGTGAGTACCGAATTTTTGCCTGTACAACCAAAACAACAGGCCATCATGTCGATGCCAACTTCCAGAAAGGTGACGTACTTCTGTTCGGTCCAGAAACCCGCGGCTTGCCTGCTGAACTCATCGAAAGCATGCCAATGGAGCAGCGTATTCGTATTCCAATGATGCCAGACGCACGCAGCCTCAACCTTTCCAATGCGGTCGCCATTATCGCTTTTGAAGCTTGGCGCCAAATGGGCTTTGAAGGGGCGCAGTAGCGAGAAGCGAGAAGCGAGAAGCGAGAAGCGAGAAGCGAGAAGCGAGAAGCGAGAAGCGAGAAGCGAGAAGCGAGAAAAAATTAAAGGGTTGGCACAATGTGTCAACCCTTTCTCTTTCAGCGTAAACATCTAAGTCTTAACAAAAACTACCAACGTTTCTATCTCGAAGGGCAAAGCCCGTTCTCGATTCTCGGAGTGAAACGTTCTAGCATTTCGCTGTCCACTCTGCCCTACGGGCGTGCAACGAAACCTACTGCTTCGTATGCTTTCTTCAGCGTTTCTGCTGCGCGTGCAGAGGCTTTCTCAGCACCTTGCTTCATCACCTGATCCATGTAAGCACGGTCAGCGCGGATACGGTGGTATTCGGCTTGAATAGGCTCAAGCATAGCAACGAGTGCTTCACCGACATCTTTCTTGAATGGGCCGTACATCTCTACGCCTTGGTACTTAGCTTCGATCTCTTCAAAGCTCATACCTGTTGCTGCCGAGTAAAGACCCATTAGGTTTGAAATACCGGCTTTTTTGTCCCAGTCATGAGCAATACGCGGTGGCGTTTCTGCATCTGTCTGAGCTTTGTTAATCTTCTTGATGATTGACTTAGGCTCTTCAAGCAGAGTGATCACGTTCTTACGGTTATCATCCGACTTAGACATCTTCTTAGTTGCATCTTGCAGGCTCATCACACGCGCATTCACCGTTGGAATGTACGGCTCTGGCACTTGGAAGATAGGCTGCTCTGGCGAGTAGATGTTATTGAAACGGTTAGCAATATCACGTGCTAGCTCAAGGTGCTGCTTCTGGTCACTACCGACAGGTACTTGATGCGCACCGTAGAGAAGGATATCTGCTGCCATCAAGACTGGGTAGTCGAACAAGCCCACGTTAACATCACCAAATTGGCTAGATGAGTCTTTCGAATAACGTGCAGACTTGTCTTTAAACTGGGTCATTCGGCCCAGTTCACCCATCTGGGTGTAACAGTTAAGAAGCCAACCAAGTTGAGCATGCTCTGGTACATGTGACTGAACAAATAGCGTGCTCTTTTGCGGATCAACACCAACTGCAAGACAGATTGCTAGTGCGTCTAAAGTCGCTTCGTGCAACGCTTTCGGATCTTGGCGAACCGTAATTGCGTGAAGGTCGACAACACAGTATTGGCAATCGTAATCATCTTGCATCTGCTGCCATTGACGTAGAGCACCCAAGTAGTTACCGATACTTAGTTCACCTGATGGTTGAACACCACTCAATACGATGGGTTTGCTCATGGGAATAATTCCTTTGACTTCTTATGCTAAATAATGAAAAAAAACCGCGTGGTTTCTATCCACACGGTTTACTCAGTGTACTCATTAACGAGTATTTTAAAAGATCTTTTGTCGCTATTAAGCCGAAACCGTTAAGAGTTCTGCTAAATCTGCGATGGTATCTGCGACATAATCCGGTTGAGAGACAGAAATAGGTTCACCGTGGTTGTAACCATAGGTCAAACCAAACGAGTGACAGCCTGCATTTTTCGCCGCTTTAATATCGTTACTTGAATCACCTACCATCAACATTTCTTGTGGCTGAAAGCCATGTTTCTCAAGCAGCCAATTTAGCGCCATTGGGTTAGGTTTTTTCTCTGGGAACGTATCACCACCAATCACATCAACAAAATATTTATCAATGCCGTGCTTCGCTAGAACATCCGGTACAAACTTCGATGGCTTATTAGTCACAAGCGCCATAGTAAAGCCCGCTTTGTGCAGTTCTGCCAAGGTCTCCTTTACCGCTGGGTAGAGGTGGCTGAGCTTGTGTCCGCTTTGCTCGTAGTAATCATCAAACAGAACGCGCGCTTTGGCATGCAGTTCTGGGTCTAAATCTGGTGAGACCGTTAGGCTGCGGCTCAGCGAACGACCAATAAGAACATCAGCGCCGTTACCAACATAGTCACGCACTTGCTCTTCTGTCACCGCAGGGTAGCCTAATGCTTGTACCGCTTGGTCAGCAGCAACCGCCAAATCAGGCACGCTATCAAGTAGCGTCCCGTCCAAATCAAATGCGATTAACTTAATATTGCTCATTGAATTAGTTAACCTTAGCCAGCTCTGCGCGCATTTCATCGATCACTTGCTTGTAGTCTGGCTGGTTGAAGATAGCCGAACCTGCGACGAACATATCCGCGCCCGCTTCTGCGATCTCTTTAATGTTTTCAACCTTCACACCACCATCAATTTCCAGACGAATATCGCGACCAGATTCATCAATCATTTTGCGAACTGCGCGTAGCTTATCGAGTGTTTTAGGAATGAAAGATTGACCACCAAAGCCAGGGTTTACTGACATCAGAAGAATCATGTCGACTTTATCAATGATGTACTCAAGGTGAGACAGCGGTGTCGCTGGGTTGAGCACCACACCCGCTTTACAGCCATGCTCTTTGATAAGCTGAAGTGTGCGATCAACATGCTCAGAGGCTTCAATATGGAAAGTGATCATAGACGCACCTGCTTTAGCGAAGTCAGGAATAATGCGATCCACTGGCTTCACCATTAGGTGTACATCGATTGGTGCAGTAATACCGTAGTCACGCAGTGCCTGACAGATAGGCGCACCAAAGGTTAGGTTAGGTACGTAGTGATTATCCATCACATCAAAATGAACCACATCTGCCCCTGCTGCGAGTACTTTTTCTACGTCTTCGCCTAAGCGAGCCATATCTGCAGACAGAATTGATGGAGCGATAAGGAAATCTTTCATACCTGACCTCTAGTATTGATTGGGCATCATTGCACACTGAAGAAACTTTGCGCGCAATTCTACCTAAGCTAGAGGTGAGATGATAGAGAAGTGTGATGAAATGTGATTATTTGCTTTCAACAGGTTTAAATAGCGCGAGAAGTTCATCAACTTTGTTACGCCCTGCACCATTGCGGCTAATAGTACGTTTCACCTTGACGACATTGAGCTCAGCGCCATGATAAAGGCGACGAGTCAAAGTGGTATCGTGGTTAGAAATCAGCACTGGAATTCCACGCTCAACCGCTGCTCTCTCAGCCACGTCGGCCAAAGCAGCTTGGTCATCAAGAGTGAAACCATTACCTGCATACGAGGTGAAATTAGCTGTCGTCGAGAGCGGCGCATACGGCGGGTCACAGTAGACAACACTGCCTTTGCGCGCGCGCTTAAATGTCTCGTGGTAGCCTTCACAGACAAATGTCGCTTTCTTCGCTTTTTCAGCAAAAAACTCTAATTCGGCTTCCGGGAAGTAAGGTTTTTTATATGAACCAAACGGGACGTTAAATCCGCCTTTTTTGTTGTAACGGCACAAGCCATTAAAGCCAAAGCGGTTCATATACAGGAACGCTAAAGAGCGATACATCACATCATCTGTGGCATTGAATTGGCTGCGAATATCGAGATAAGCCTCTTTGCGATTATTCTCAGGGCAGAACCAACGCTTCGCCTCAGTAATGTACTCTTGCGGATTTTCTTTAAGAAGGTTGTACAGGTTAATCAGATCTGGGTTGATGTCGGCGAGCAAATACTGATCATAATCAGTATTAAGAAATACAGACCCAGCACCTACGAACGGTTCTACCAGCTTACGAGCTTCTGGCAAGTGACGCTGAATATCTTCGACAAGTCCGTATTTTCCACCTGCCCATTTCAGGAAGGCTCGCTGCTTCTTCATCTACTGCTCTATCTATCAACCACAAATTAAGGCTGCGGAATGTAACATATTTTGTAATTAATCTCAGACAATTTTCAGGATTACACCCAGTTTCTAATTATCTTGATTGCCGCGGTCAATCTCTCGTTGCACTTGGCTAAGAGACTTAGCCCAAGGTTCCAAGTTTTGCAGCTCAGTAGATAGCCCTTGTACCGCATCACGCGCCACTTGAATGGTTGGATAGTTTTGGTACGTCACTATGTACCAATCTACCCCGTTACGCTGAGTTGGATAGATAAATACCTGATTAGCGAGCTGATGACGATCAATAAAATTCTGCACTTCCTCAAGTGAGTTCACTGCCGCTAGCTGGAGAGTGTAACTACGTGGAGAAAAGCTTTTCAGCTCATCTTTAGTAAAAGAGAACTTGATCACGGTAGGACTTGGCGCCGCTTCCTCTTCAGCCGGGCTTTGTGCTACGGCTTCGGAATCTGAAGTCACTGCCGCTTGAGACTCGGTAACCTGCTCAGTTTTCGATTGCTCGACAACTTGTTCGATTTTGCTAGTATCCGCCTGCTCAGGTTTGCCTTCCATCAGAGCATCAACCACATCAGAGGTAATCACTACGCGCTGATGATCCTCATCGGTATTGCCAACACTCGATATTTGCTCAGTCACATCTGGTGGTAGCGAGAGCGAGTCATCTTCAGCATTCGCCATGGTTGGATCAACCACGGGTTCAGGTTCAATTGTCGCAGCGGTACTTTCTTCGCCAGCGCTCTCTTCCGATAGTGTTGGTATTGCCGTCTGTTCGATAGATTCAGTGATTTGCTGAGCTTTGTCATCTGGCGACGGCTGCGACATCATCCACCAGTAACCGCCTCCGATTAACACCAGTAGCGTGATAACCAACAGTGCAATATTGATTGGTGAACCCACAATTGAGCGGATAATGATCCTTTTTTCCACTTTTTGATCCCCTAAAGCCATGATTTCGCCAGGACGACGAGCAACTGTTCGATACGCGTTTCGAACGCGCTTTTCCATGTCATCTTCGACAAACCGAATCACCAATTGTTCAAAGAATCGATCCGCTTCTTCTTGACTAAGTGGTTCAATTTCAAGATCAATTGGCTTGTGTTCTTGACCATAACCCAAACGAGTCAGCAATGCATCTAGACTGTTCGATTGAGCGAACAACAACACATTCACCGTCCAACCTGGGTTAACCTGAGCTTCAAGTACCAACATCCACAGTTCAGAAACAAAGGATTCAGTCAGTAAGTGCGCATCATCGATCGCAATCACGACATCACAGGTCTCGCCCTGCATGATGCGTGTGAAAGATTCGACGAGAGAATCAGCTGGATTAAAAAGAGGTTCGGAAATAAGTTGAGTGAGGATAGTTGAGCGACGTTGAGATTCATCTTGGTTAGGGTAACACATCAATAACGACTGGTTTTTATCTTGCGCCCAAGCTTCTAGATAATATTGTGCCAGCCAAGTCTTACCCGCACCTGATGCACCACCAAGTGTGACCAAATTCGAGCCAAAATTAGTCAACAGTTGCAAGCGTTCTAGCAGTTCTGTTTGTGAATCTAACTCCAACACACGTGGATCATGCGCCAAGCTCATTACGTTATCCCAATGAAAATACGAGTAATACCAAGCCAACGCTTTAACCTCGTGAGGGCAAAGGTCAGATTGGTACTACAAAACAAAAAGATTTAAACAGTGCGCGCGAAGTCGATAGCTTGTTCAATGATCGATTCTGGTACACCTTTAACTACTTCAGCAGTCCCTATACTGGTAGGGAGTACAAGGCGAAGCTCACCAGAGAGTACTTTCTTATCACGCATCATATGCTTCATGAAATCAGCAAATGACATCGTTTCTGGAGTATGTACTGGTAGCTGGGCTCTTTTCAGTATAGAGATAATTCGCTCAACTTGCTGCTCATTGATAAGGCCTTGAAGTTGAGCGGTTTTTGCAGCCATCACTGTGCCTGCCGAAACAGCTTCACCATGTAGCCAATTACCATAACCTAACTCAGCTTCGATCGCATGACCAAATGTATGACCTAGGTTCAGCAACGCGCGAATTCCTGACTCTTTTTCGTCCTGAGCAACCACTTCAGCTTTAATCTCACAGCAGCGAGCAATAGCGTAAGTGAGAGCTTGCTCATCAAGTTGATATAGCTTATCGAGGTTTTCTTCTAACCAGACAAAGAAGTCTTGATCGTAGATGATGCCGTACTTGATGACTTCAGAAATACCGGCAGCAAACTCTCTTTGCGGTAAGGTTTTTAGACAATCAGTATCGATAACCACTGCTTTAGGTTGGTAGAAGGCACCAATCATGTTCTTGCCGAGTTTGTGGTTAACCGCCGTTTTACCACCCACAGATGAGTCGACTTGAGACAATAGCGTCGTCGGGATCTGGATAAAGTCGACACCGCGCTGGTAACAGGCCGCAGCGAAACCCACTAAATCACCAATCACACCACCACCGAGCGCAACCACCACTACATCACGGGCGTAACTACCTTCGAGTAGGAAGCTCATGATGGTATTAAAGGTGTCTAATGATTTGTACTGTTCGCCATCAGGCAGCTCAAGAACTGTCGCTTCACAGCCTTGTTGCTCGATAAGAGAGAGGATTTTATCCGCATACAGTGGTGCCACAGTGACATTAGAAATCACCACCACTTTTTGTTTTGCCGATAAGAAAGAAAGGTGGGCCGGATCATTAAATAATCCGGCACCAATTGAGATTGGATAGCTACGCTCATCTAAGCTGACCGTAATCCGTTCCATGGGTATTCTCCAGTTGCTAAAAAAAGTCTTAACGTTCTTCTAGCATTTTTACGATCTGGTTGGCTACCACTTTTGCACTTTGATCGTCTGTACGTACTGTGTAATCCGCAATTTCTTCGTAAAGTGGGTTGCGCTCGCCAGCTAGCGATTCAAGCACGTCACGTGGATTATCAGTCTGTAATAATGGTCGCTTCTTGTCGCGGTTAGTGCGCGCAAGCTGCTTTTCAATCGTTGTTTCAAGGTAAACAACAATACCGCGTGCAGAAAGACGATTGCGGTTTTCTTTGCTCTTGATTGAACCACCACCGGTCGCAAGTACGATACCTTGCTCTTCCGTTAGGTCGTTAATCACTTTTTCCTCGCGATCGCGGAAGCCTTCTTCACCTTCTACGTCAAATACCCAAGCGATATCTGCGCCAGTACGTTCTTCAATAACGGTATCAGAATCAACAAACTCCATATGAAGCTGTTGAGCTAGGTGTCTACCAATTGTGCTTTTGCCGGCACCCATAGGGCCAACAAGGAAAATATTGCGTTTCTCAGCCATGTTTAGCAGTAATTTACAACGTTAATTCAATGACATCGCCACAAGAAAAGCCAGTGTGATACTAGCGATGGAGATGCTTGTGGCACCGATTCCTCACAGATAATTCGTGATAAGACCCGAAATTATCTAGATAAGGTGCCATTAATGCAAATTTATTTTCGTCCCTAACCAAAATCTTACTCAATCACTACCCTTGGGGTGACGAAAATTAACAGTTCGCTTTTGCCCATTTGTTGGTAAGAACGACGAAATAGCGCCCCTAGCAGAGGCAAATCACCAAAGAAAGGCACCTTGTCGACCGCATCTGTCACGCTATGTTGAAAGATGCCCCCGAGTACCACGGTTTCTCCATTCTCCACCAGCACTTGGGTACCGATTCTTTGGGTGTTAATCGCCACCGCTTCCCCGGTACCGGTTTTCACCACATCACCTGGCCTATCTTGGGTCACGCTCAAATCCAGAATTAGCCGATTATCTGGGGTGATCTGCGGCGTGACTTTTAAACTGAGCACTGCCTTCTTAAACGAGACGCTGGTTGCCCCGCTTGAAGATGACTCTAGATAAGGGATCTCGCTGCCCTGCTCAATATAGGCTGGCTTTTTATTGGTGGTGATCAAACGCGGGCTTGAGATGACTTCTGCTTTCGACTCTCTTTGTAATGCCGATAACTCAAGGTCAAGCAACATATCGGAACCAAGCTTGGCGACTTGAAATGCGATGGTCGAAGCATTGGCAGAAGTTGCGCCAAGATTCACATTAAGCATGTCATCGATTGGCACCACATCGAATACGTTATCTTCTACGCTGGCGCCAATAGAAGTGCTGCCATTGGTGTTACTAAATCCCCAACGTACCCCAAGCTCATCCAAGTTGCCTTCATGAACCGTGACTATTCTCGCCTCGATTTGCACCTGCTTAACGGGGATATCGAGTGATTCGACAATAGAACGAATAACATCGACATTTTGCTCTAAATCTCGAATCAATAGGGCGTTGGTGCGCTCGTCAACACTCAAAGAACCCCTCGGAGACAGCATACTAAACTCTCCGCCACCATCGATTAAGTCAGCAATATCGGCCGCCTTGGCAAACTTAACTTGGATGATATCCGACGACAGCTCCCCTAACTGTTCCTTTAAACGCGCTTTCTTCAGCATCTGCTGCTCACGGGCATCCAGTTCCGTTTTTGGCGCGACCAAAACAATGCTTCCTTCAACACGTTTATCTAACCCTTTGACCTGAAGGATGATATCGAGCACCTTCTGCCATGACACCTCCTCAAGGCGTAAGGTCAGATTGCCCGTCACCGAATCGGAAACAACCAAGTTGAAATCATTGTAATCGGCGATCAATTGCAGCACATTTCTAACCGGAATATCTTGAAAGTTAAGTGATAATTTCTTGCCTGGCTTATCGAGAAGGCTTGTTTTGTCTACCTGCTGACCATCACGACGGCTCGCCACGGTGACTTGTAATCGAGTCCCTTCGAATTGATCGTGGTAACGAAAGTCCCCATTAATTGCCGCTATCAACTCGACCTTGTCTGGATGGCGAAAGACTTCAATGTCACGCACCGCAGTGCCAAACTCGGTCACGTCAAATACCTTGATTAAGGTTTCCGTCACTTGGGTTTGTGGCAAGGTAATACTTAACCCCTGCGCCACTTTTTGTATATCGACCACAGAACGTGAGTCCGACAAGGTGAGGACAATTTGCGCATTACGCTGCTCATCGAGTTTAAAATCCAAGCCTTGCAGCAGATTGTCCTTTTGCTCTTGGGCATAAACAACACTAGGGAGGAGAACCACAAATAAGCTGCACCATTGCAAACAGCCTCTAGCAAAAGCCAGCATACCTTTTATCCTATTCATCTCTATCCGTTCTCTACTTAAGCGCTAATTTGGTTTCACGTAACTGCCAGCATCCGAGGCCGTCTGCTATGGCTTCTTGCACAAATAAATAGTCATCCGCGACCTTGGTGACTTTGCCATGATTCAGCCCCAGATTACTGCCCGAGTTAACCTGTACTAAGCGGCCAGTTGGAGCCTCAATAAGTGCTGATTTTCTTCCACCTCGGCTCATCACACCTTTTAGTTGTAATTGGCTTAACGGAAAGGTCGCCAACTGACTCGTGTTGCGTTTTGGTTGCCAACAATCTTTTGTTAACGCCTGCTGATTTATAGACAAGGCCGCTTGAGGTAGTTCGAATGGCTGCCTAACTTGGTGGGCAGTATATTTGGGGCTTTGAACATCAATGAGCGGGGCAAGTTCATACACCTCCACTTCAGCATCACGCTTAAGTTGTGCTAGGTATTCCTCAAGCGGAGCTTGATTTGCCTTGCAGCCAGAAACCAAAGCAATCAAAGGCAATAGCCGATTAATTTTCATCTTTGACCTCACTTTTAAGCTGATAGGTGTAGGCTCGAGCGCGAAAATGCAGCGTGCTGCTTTCTAAACTGACACGATGCCAATAGACATCATCAAAATTTATAATTCGCGCTAGCGAGGCAATCGCCGCAGAAAAGTCACCGATATCGTGATAGTCACCGGTCAATTCAATGTTGAGTGGAAGCTTGTACAGAAACGTTTGATCGTGCTTTTGTCCCCAATCAATTCGAGTAAAGGTCAGGGAGTTTTGTAAGCCGACCTGATTAACTGACGCCAACATAGAAGCGAGCTCTTTTTGCGCGGGTAATTGGCGCGATAGATAGTCATAGCGCTGTGACAGTTCATCAAGCTGAGCCTTCATTCTAGGTAACAACAACACTTTTTTCGTTTTCAATGCTATTGAGGTTTTGTGCTGCTGCTCGTGCTGTTTAAGAACATCGAGTTGTTCAAGCTCAGGCTGAACCAAAAGCCAATAACCGCCTGCCTGTAACATCGCCATCAACACCGCTATCACGACTAGTTGATAAGTAAGTGGCCACTCGCCTATCTCTTCAATATCAAGGTTTAAGCGATTCACTCTGACCTCCTAAAAGAGAAAAAGAGACGCGATATGATTGGTACTTACTGGCAAATCGAGCAGTACCATGAACAATGGAATGCATCTCAACGTTAGTTACAGCGGGTGATTTTTCTAGGTTATCTAGCATGGTGGCAAGATGAGAAGTTGAATCGCTGATCCCAGCAAGCTCAACCTGTAGACCATTCATCTTTAGCTTGTCGATGTAAACACCAGGCGGGATCAGCTCGGGCAACAAATTCATAAAGTCTGTGGTTTTATCGCGCTCTTTCTGCAAACCCTCAATAACCGACAAGCGGGTTAGTAGAGCTTGATGTTCTCGTTCGACGATTTTCAGCTGGTTAAGCTGTTGGTCCAATTGTGTGCCATAACGCACAAGATAGTCATTCCGCTCAGATTGCCGATCTTGTTGCTGCTCTATGTAAATGCCGATGCCCCACTGGATAACTACAGCAATGATTAGCGTAAGCATCATCAGCAGTACAAAGCGCTTGTGGCGATGATCTCGCAGCTCTTCACGCCACGGCAACAAATTGATGCTATGCAGCATGACGACTCTCCAACCAAGTGAGCGCGCGCAGAGCAATCCCAGCCGCCGATGTGAACCTATGCCCGTTAGCCAACAGATTCGCGGCTGGATGTTGGCTCGTTGTTGCAAAAAGAGTCAGCGGATTGAGAAGCTCACACTCAATGGCAAAGCGCGTGCTGATTTCATTCGCAAGAGCAGGCATGGTAGCCCCTACACCTGACAGCCAAATCCCTTTAACACTCTTGCCGTGCATTGAAGCAATAAGCTGTAAATTGCGTTGGATTTTATCTAGTAACTCAGCGGTGAACTCTTCACGGCTTTGCGCCAGACTTAAGCAAAGGTTTGAGTCCACCTCTTTTTCATGGGTTGCCAAAACGATGTCTTTGCAAAAAGGCGTTTTATCAGCAAGGTCCATACACAACGAAGCGTGGTCAAAACCAACATCAATCATAAGCCAGTCGGCTTTAACCTGTTGTCGTGCAGCAAGCTGCCAAATATGCACTAAAGCATGGGCACGTAATTCAACCACTACGGGTTGAAAGGCAGCGCTTTTGAACACTTCAACTCTAGGGTCAACAAGCTCTTTTTTCGTCGCGTATACTTGGTAGTGAGTTTGCGATGACTGTCCATCCGCGGTCAGCGGGACATAATCTAAGTAGAGTTCGTCAATTGAAAACGGAGTTTGATGGGAAAATGCGTCAGAAATAGCATACTCAATTTCATTGTCGCTAAGCCCGCTATCTATCTGTAATACCTTACTTATTACCGCATTATCTGGTATCGCCAATGCAACTTTCGTACTAAATCGCGGCAAACTCTTCCTTAGTTCTTTGAGTTTCTTTACAATTTTCTGATAATTTGACATATGGTTATCAGAGAAAATGCCCGCTTCGATTGGCAATTCTCGATAGTCGACAAGAGCAAATGTGCCCTTGTTTGGCTTGAGAACCACCGCTTTAATACTGTGGTGTCCAATTTCAATGCCTGTAACTAATGATTTACCCATGCAGCTTAGCTCCGTACTTTTTGCTTAGCTCATTTGCTTAAATTGATGGTTAAATAAGCACATAGACAAAATGAGCTAGATTTTTAGCTTAAAGTACAAGGGTTTACATTTAGTGAACCCAATCAATCAGGGAATCTCCGGTGAAGTTCATAAAGCGACTACTTATATTCACATTGATTTGCATAATTCTTGGGGTCGGTACGATATTCGGCTTCTACTTGTATGTGAAGCCAGAGCTACCAGACGTAGCAACATTGAAAGACGTAAAACTGCAAACCCCAATGCAGGTGTTTAGCCAAGACGGTAAACTGATCTCCCAGTTTGGTGAGAAACGTCGTATCCCCGTTGCTTATGACGATATTCCACAGCATCTGATCGAGGCGCTAATCGCAACAGAAGATAGCCGCTTTTACGATCACCCAGGTATCGACCCAATCGGTATCACTCGTGCGGCCGTCGTGGTTGCACTTTCAGGCTCGGCCAAGCAAGGTGCAAGTACCATTACTCAGCAGCTAGCTCGTAACTTCTTCCTTTCCAATGAAAAGAAGATCATGCGAAAAATCAAAGAGATCTTTATTGCTATCCATATCGAACAACTTCTTAGTAAAGAAGAGATCATGGAGTTATACGTCAATAAGATCTTCTTAGGCTATCGCTCTTATGGCTTTGGTGCCGCAGCGCAAACCTATTTTGGTAAAGAGCTTCAAAACCTCACACTAAGTGAAATCGCGACGCTTGCCGGCATGCCAAAAGCGCCTTCAACCATGAACCCTATTTACTCACTCGAACGTGCGACGAACCGTCGTAATGTCGTGCTACTGCGTATGCTTGACGAGAAATACATAACTCAGGCGGAGTATGATGAGGCTCGTGGTGAAGAGATCGTTGCTCGCTATCATGGTGCTGAAATTGAGTTAAGTGCTCCATACGTTGCAGAGCTAGCGCGAGCTTGGATGGTTGCTCGCTATGGTCAGGAAGAAGCGTACACTTCAGGTATGAACATCTACACCACGGTAGATTCAAAGCTTCAAGCAGCCGCAAACAAATCGGCAATCAACAACTTGCTGGCTTACGATGAGCGTCACGGCTACCGCGGTGCAGAAAAGGTTCTTTGGCAGCCAGGCAAACCAGCCCTTGATGAACAGCAGATAGATAAGACCCTTGATAACGTTCCAACTTATGGTCAGCTCGTTCCTGCTGTTGTCACTAAGGTAGATAACAAGCAAGCAAGCATTTGGGTTAAGGACCAAGGGCTCAACACGTTAGAGTGGGATGGCATCAAGTGGGCACGTAAATTCCTGACTGATGATCGCCAAGGCCCACCACCAAGCAGTGCCAAAGATGTCTTAGCTGAAGGTGAGCAAATTTGGGTGCGTGAAGTTGAAAGCACAGTTGAAGGCCAAGAGCCAACCAGCGCTTGGCACCTAAGCCAAGTACCGAATGCGAACACCGCATTTGTTGCCATGAACCCTGAAAATGGCGCGGTCTTGTCGTTGGTTGGTGGTTTTAACTTTGTTCATAACAAGTTTAACCGTGCCACTCAGTCAGTGCGTCAAGTTGGTTCAAGTATTAAACCCTTTATTTATGCCGCAGCAATCGATAAGGGGCTAACACTTGCGACCCTGATCAATGACGCTCCGATTAACCAATGGGATAAGAGTCAAGGTACAGCTTGGCGACCAAAGAACTCGCCACCAACTTACATTGGCCCTACTCGTCTACGTATTGGTTTAGCACAATCGAAGAACGTGATGGCTGTGCGCGTATTGCGTGAAGTTGGCCTTGATGAAACGCGCCAATACTTAACGCGTTTTGGTTTCGATATAGACCAAGTGCCGCGTTCAGAAACCATTGCTCTTGGTGCGGGTAGCTTAACGCCAATGAAAATGGCTCAAGGCTACTCAGTGTTCGCGAATGGTGGTTACTATGTAGAACCCTTCTATATCAGCCGAGTAGAAGGCCCATTTGGTGACCTAGAATTCGAAGCATCACCAAAAGTCGTCTGTCATCAAGACTGTACTCAAACTGTCACGAGTGACAATGAATTTGCCGAGCAAGATGTGACTACTGAAGTCACTGATGAGCCTCAATATGCTCCACAAGTGATCTCAGAGCAAACTGCATTCTTGATGCGCGAAATGATGTACAGCAATGTCTGGGGTGGCGGTAACTGGCGTGACGGCACAGGCTGGAACGGTACCGGTTGGCGTGCTCAGAAGCTACAACGTCGCGACATTGGTGGTAAAACCGGTACTACTAACGACTCTAAAGATGCTTGGTATAACGGTTATGGCCCAGGAATGGTCGCTATCGCTTGGGTCGGTTTCGATGATCACACGCGTAAGCTAGGTCGTACCAAAACGAACAGTAATCTCGGCAAAGATCAGATTACTGGCGCTGAAGCTGGGGCAAAAACAGCCCAGCCAGCCTGGGTCGACTTTATGCGTACAGCACTTGCGGGTGTTCCTCAGCAAAGCAAAACGATTCCACAAAACATCGTACGAGTTCGAATTGATCGAGACTCAGGTCTCTTGACCAACAAATTTGACTCTAGCTCTATGTTTGAATACTTCTTAGAAGGTACTGAACCTACCGAGTACGTCACCAGTGAGATTACTGACAGTATCTACACTTCTGATGGCGGCGAAGAGCTGTTCTAACGTATTACAGCACGAAAAGAAAAGAGGTTGATGTTTTCGCATCAACCTCTTTTTTACCACCAACTTAACAACTCTCTTCAAGCTGAGTTTTAATAGCTTGAGCTAACTGTTCAAAGCGAGATCTTAGTGGAGAGCCCGGTCGATACGCCAAGACGATACTGCGTGAAGGGACTGGATTAGTAGCTGGGACATAACATACCCCATCTTTCTCTTTTTCTTTCGGTAACGACAACTCTGGCAACAAAGTAATACCCGCGCCTGCGGCCACCATATTACGCAGGGTTTCTAAGCTAGTCGCTTTAAAGCGTTCATCGTCTTGCGCGCCAGCAGCAAAACAGAAGCCTAATGCTTGATCGCGTAAACAGTGCCCATCGCCAAGCGCCAGTACGGTTTTACCATTGAGGTCGAGCATATCAACTTGGTCTAGCTTGGCCCATTCATGGTCACAAGGCACTGCGATGCTCAGTGGCTCGTTGTAAACTTCAATCTCTTTGAACTGCGCGGTTTCCGCAACCGACGCCAACACCAAACAATCTAACTTACCATCTTCTAACTGGCGAACGAGTTGATGAGTTTGCGCTTCATGCAAAAACAGCTCTAGATCAGGGAAAGCTTCTTTGAGCATAGGAATGATTTTCGGCAGTAGATAAGGGCCGACGGTCGGAATAAAGCCAATATGCATAGGACCAACCATTTCACCTGCTTGACCGCTTGCCATATCCTTGAAGGTCTTCACTTCTGACAGAATACGCTTTGCTTGATCGACCAGCTGTAAGCCCGCATCGGTGAACAGTACTCGGCGACTACTACGCTCTAAAAGTGCCGTGCCTAGTTCATCTTCCAATTTACGAATTTGACCACTTAGTGTTGGCTGGCTGACAAAGCAGGCTTCTGCTGCTTTACGAAAATGTTTGTGCTCAGCAAGCGCGACCAAATACTCAAAATCACGAATATTCATTACCTCTACTCCCCATCTTTAAGATAGAAATCATCTATCAAAACCATAACATTAAACGATTAGAGCTATCAAAGAATTTCTTCAATAATACACCCATCGAGACAGAGCACAGTCACTACACTGATAAGACTCCATAATAAAATTAAAATAATCCGCTATTAAGGAAACCAATATGTTTGCATCTAAAGAAGGTCAAAACGTACCACAAGTTACATTCCCTATTCGTCAAGGTGACGCATGGGTTAACGTCACCAGTGACGAGCTATTTAAAGATAAAACCGTGATTGTGTTTAGCTTACCGGGCGCTTTCACTCCGACTTGTTCATCTAGCCATCTGCCACGTTACAACGAGTTGTTCTCAGTTTTTAAAGACCACGGCGTTGATGAAATCATCTGTATGTCTGTTAACGATACTTTCGTAATGAATGCTTGGAAGTCAGACCAAGAAGCAGAAAACATCACTTTTATTCCGGATGGTAATGGCGAATTTACTGACGGTATGGGTATGTTGGTTGACAAAAATGACCTAGGCTTTGGCAAACGCTCATGGCGTTACAGCATGCTAGTGAAAAATGGCGTGGTGGAGAAGATGTTCATTGAACCAAACGAGCCGGGCGACCCGTTCAAAGTATCTGATGCGGATACAATGCTTAAACATGTCGCACCAGAGTTCAAAACTCAAGAATCGATTACTGTGTTTAGTAAGCCGGGCTGTCCGTTCTGCGTCAAAGCTAAACAAGCACTGATTGACAACGACCTTCAATATGAAGAGATCATTCTAGGAAAAGATGCGACAACAGTAAGTTTGCGCGCTATTTCTGGCCGCACCACAGTGCCACAAGTCTTTATCGGTGGTAAGCATATTGGTGGCAGTGAAGAGCTAGATGCTTACTTGGCTCAATAGTAACTGAACGATAAATATTCAAGAAAAAAACGAGCTGAGTAGCTCGTTTTTTTCGTCGTTCTGGGGTTACTTTTCTGCAGCAATCACTGAGATTTCAACTAATAAAGCTTCACGTGCCATATCTGCCGTTACACATGCGCGAGCAGGTGCATGACCTTCCGGAACCCAAGCATCCCAAACAGCATTCATTTCTTGGAAATCTTTCATATCCTTGATGTAGATAGTCGCTGAAAGCATATGCTCTTTATCACTGCCCGCTTCTAGCAGTAACTCTTCAACCTTATCTAGCATTGTTTGAGTCTGTTCAGTAATGCCTTTCGTTGCGTCTGCGCAAACTTGGCCACAAAGGTAGATAGTTCCACTGTGCTTTACAATACGGCTCATTCGTTGTTTGGTTTGTTGACGTTCGATCATGTTTATCACTTTGAGGTTAATTGAGATATGCTAAGACCTCGTATGTTACCGAATTAACCGCAATCATGACATGTAAATACTGCAAAAATAGTGACTGGTTCTGGAAGAAAATAGGCCGATGCCAACGCTGCATGGATCAGCTCACTGTCTTATCCGTGTTATGTTGGATCGTCTGGTGGTTCGCTTTTCGTGACAACCCTCAGAGCATCGAGTCTATCGCGCTCATTATGGCAGGCTTTGCATTCAACGGTTTGCTGTTCCTTCACCTCTGGATGCGATTTGTCATCTTGCCTTGGCGAAAGCGCAAAAAAAGAAACAATAGTTAAAACGGACTTGCTCAAAATAATCGGTGTCAGGGCAAGGAGGATAAAAAAACGAATCCTATGAGCATAGCTTGCCTATTCGATTAGGTGAGTTTTTTTTTGACAACGAAGCTATGGCATCGATTATGAAGAGCAAGAAAGAAAAAAGCCCCAAAACCAATATCTGGTTTGGGGCCTTCTTAGATTCTTCTAAGAAAAAGCAGTGGTACTTTAATAGACCGGGCTTTTTCTTAATAGTTCCCAAAAACTTCGATCTTTTTTGATCTTTTATTTGTATCTTTCTGAATCAGTTACTTAGGCAACGTTTACCCGTGCTATTGCTTGCTCCGCAAGGTTCACTTCCAGAGCCACCTCATCACATGCGTGTTGTCTTGGGCACTGATCACAATCTTTAAGCACTTTCTCAGGTAACAAGGACTTCGATGTTGGCAAGAAGGCTTGCTTCATAAAGAACTCAGGAGTACGAGTCAGAACAAATACTTTCTTAATCGCCATCTGACGCGCTTTCTCAACCAGATACTGAACAATTGCGCTACCCTGTCCTTGCCCTTGCCAGCCTGCTTCAACACCTAGCGAGCGAACTTCTGCTAACCCTGAATCATAGACATACAAAGAGGCGCAACCAGTAATTTCTCCGTTGTGTTCTGCCACGGCAAAAGATCCGATATCACGCACCAACTCACTACGTGAACGTGGTAGGTTTTCACCCATGTTCGCCCAATAAGCGACCATACCTTCTAATGATTCGATATCGGTTAAACGAGCCGGACGTACATTCACTGCTGAAGCGTCGCGCTTAATCAGTCGGCCTTCGGCCTGTTCTACTGCGTAAGCAACCTGTTTTGGCGATACGCCACCAAGCGCACTACGTTTCTCTAGGCAAGACTCAATGGTTAATATGTCGTAGACATCCTCTTCAATCACTGGCGAGAACTCTTTTAGCTCAGCAATCGAAAGTTCTTCTAGTGCGCAACCTTTAGCTATCGCACCAACAACCGCTACACCTACAATATGGTGCGCTTCGCGGAACGGAATCTTTTTCGCGACTAGGTAATCTGCAAGTTCAGTAGCATTAGCATAGCCTTGCTTAGCCGCTTCTAGAGTACGCTCGCCGTTGACCTTGATACCATCGAAACATAACGCTGCCATTTCCATACAGTCGTTCCAAGTATCTAGGGCATCAAACAGGCCTTCTTTGTCTTCTTGCATATCTTTGTTATATGCAAGCGGCAAAGCCTTCACTGTCATCATCATGCCAGCTAGAGAGCCATAAACGCGTCCTGTTTTACCACGGATAAGCTCAAGAGCATCTGGGTTTTTCTTCTGTGGCATCAGTGAAGAGCCCGATGTTACTGTATCGGCTAGCTCAATAAAGTTGGATTCACCCGAATTGTAGAAGATCATATCTTCAGCAAGACGAGATAAATGCAACATCGAGATTGACGCCACTGACATCAGCTCCATCACATGATCACGATCTGACACTGAATCAAGCGAGTTACGAGTCGCACGACGGAAGCCAAGGTTATGGGCTACTTGTTCACGGTCGATTGGATACGCAGTACCCGCCAAGGCTCCAGAACCTAAAGGACACGTATCAAGACGAGTAATGGCATCTTCTAAACGTGAGTAGTCACGCTCAAACATTTCTACATAGGCGAGACACCAATGGGCAAATGTAACCGGCTGAGCACGCTGCAAGTGGGTATAGCCTGGTAAAACCGTGTCTTGATGCACTTTCGCTACAGAGACCATTTGTGCTTGAAGACGATCAAGCGCCATCAATAACTGCTGACCTTGTTGACGACACCAGAGTTTTAGGTCGGTTGCCACCTGATCATTACGTGAACGCCCAGTGTGAAGTTTTTTACCAAGATCGCCCACTTTGCCAATTAACTGCTGCTCGACCCAAGAGTGGATATCTTCGGCATCTGAACGCAGGATTTGGTGAGGGTCTTCCATCACTTCGAGCTTAAGCTCATTCAAAGCAAGCTCTAGTTTTTGCTGTTCTTGTTCCGTTAAAACATCAACAGAGAGTAAAGCCTTTGACCAAGCGATTGAACCCACGATATCTTGTTCAGCTAATCGGTAATCGAAGCGCAATGAGTCGTTAAAATCTTTGAATCTCGTATCTGCTGCTTGGGTAAATCTTCCGCCCCATAATGCCATCGCGTTTCTCCTGATTACCTGTGCTCACTAGTCGTGCTGGTTAGTAAAATTGCTTTCGTTAACTCTGAATTAGATTCAGTATTGTTTGATGGTTCAAAGTTACGGCAAATGAGAACAAAAATAAAGTATTAATTCACTTTTTTAACATATTTATTCAAATCATTATTTATTAGCCTAACACCACTCAAAAAAGCAAAAAGCCCACTTGGTTAACCAAGTGGGCTCTAGATTTCTAATCGTTAGAGATTATTTCTTCTGACTATTCAGAGCACGGATACGGCTTGATAGCGAATAAAGGCGGATAAAGCCTTCAGCGTGGCTTTGGTCATAAACTTCATCTTCACCAAAGGTTGCAAACTCTTCACAGTAAAGGCTGTTGTCTGAACGCTTCTGAGTCACTGTCGCCTGACCTTTGTATAGCTTAACCACGACTTCACCATTCACGTCTTGAGCAAGCTCTTCTGATGCCGCCAAAATTGACTTACATAGCGGAGTAAACCAACGACCGTCATAAACTAGGTGAGAAGCTTTTACACCAAGCTCTTCACGGAACTCAAATGCAGTTTTATCTAGCACAAGTTGCTCTACTGCGCGAAGCGCTTCCATCATGATAGTGCCTCCCGGAGTTTCGTAACAACCACGAGACTTCATTCCAACTAGGCGGTTTTCAACGATATCGATACGTCCAACACCATGCTTCACACCTTTGTCATTCAGGTACACAAGTGCGTTGTACGGTGTCATATTTTCACCATCAACACCTACTACTTCGCCTTTTTCAACTTTTAGCGTTACGTATTCAGCTTCATTAGGCGCTTGCTCTGGATCGACTGTCCATGCCCAGCAATCGTCATTTGGTGCATTCCAAGTGTCTTCTAACACACCACCTTCTGTCGAGATGTGCCAAGCGTTCGCATCACGTGAATAAATTTTCGTTAGAGAAGCAGTACAAGGGATATTACGCTCAGCTAGGTAATCAAGACACTCTTCACGACTGACAAGATCCCACTCACGCCAAGGGGCAATCACATGCAGGTCCGGTGCGAGTGCCGCAAATGCACCTTCAAAACGAACTTGGTCATTACCTTTACCGGTACAGCCATGACAAAGCGCATCAGCACCAACTTTACGTGCCACTTCCACTTGCGCTTTAGCAATGATTGGACGAGCCATTGAAGTACCTAGTAAGTACTTACCTTCGTAGTAGGCACCTGTTTTTAGAGTTGGGTAGATGTAGTCTGCCACCATCTCTTCTTTGAGGTCAGCAATGTAGCACTCTGATGCACCAGAGGCTTTGGCTTTTTCTTCAATGCCTTCTAGCTCTTCCGCGCCTTGACCGACATCGGCAACGAAAGCAACCACTTCACAATCGTAATTCTCTTTTAGCCATGGAATGATCACTGATGTATCCAGACCGCCAGAATATGCGACAACTACTTTATTTACTTGAACTTTGCTCATTTTTCTTTCTCCAAATCCCGGCGCTGCGCGTGGCGGTCAGTGCTGCGGGTTACTTCCTGTTTAATCTGTTTTTATCACTCAATGCGCTATGCATTCAGCTCTAATTCTTTACTACCAACTACTGTGGTAAAAACTGGGTTCCAATGCTCTGTCCGGCAAATAGCTCGGCGAGCTTTTCTGGATAACGCCATGTTGCAACTTCAATTGGTCGACCCAAATCATTAGCTGCTTCGAGTGCAGCGTTCACTTTGACAATCATGCCGTCAGTAATCACATGACCATTGATGAGGTTCTGCGCTTCTTTCTCATCAAGGCTTTTGATTAGATGACCTTTGCCATCCAGTACACCGCTAACATCTGACAGTAGAACCAATTCAGCATCTAAGGCTCCAGCCACAGCTACCGCAGCTTGGTCTGCATTAACATTCATCATCTGACCTTGCTCTGTTAGGCCAATAGAGCTGACGATAGGCAGCGCGCCCGTTTGTAAAATCGCTTGCAGCACGGTTGAGTCTCCCGGTGTCGCCTTACCTACCGCGCCCAGCTCTGGGTCAAGCTCTTTGACATGACATAAGCCGCCATCCGCTAAACTCAAACCAACTGCATTAAGGCCATCTTTGATCGCTTGACCTTGCAACATCTTGTTGGCTGTTCCAGCTAGAGCGCCAGCAATGACTGGGATTTGCTCATAAGGGGTTACGCGAAGACCTTCTTTCTTGATTGTCTCAAGTTGCAGTTTCGCCATTAGATCGTCCACCAGATAACCACCACCGTGAACGATCACAATTCGTCGCTGAGCTTGCTTTTGGTATTGGGCTATCGCACCAAATACCTGGCTTAATGTCTCAGTACACGACAGTGCAGCACCGCCTAATTTGATCACTAATGGAGTAAGTTTGTTATCTGTCATTACTTTTCCTTCCCTGCTCAATTAAACAAGAGCAGTCAGCTCTGGAAATCCGTAGTGGATGTTTAAACATTGCATCGCTTGACTTGATGCACCTTTGAGCAAGTTGTCTATCGCTGAAACAACGATGACGTGCTCGCCTTGAACCTTCCAACCTAAATCGCAGAAAGGTGTATTTTCTACATTTTGAATGTTCGGCAACGCTGACTCTAAAAGACGCACTGCCGATTTATTTTCATAAGCCGCGCTAAACGCAGCGTTAACCTGTTGTTCAGATGTGCCAGCCACCAGCTTGAGCGTAATAGTGGCGAGAATGCCACGCTTAAAATTGCCAAGATGCGGGGTAAAAATCACATCTGTGCCTAAGTGGCTGGCGATTTCGGGCTGATGACGATGATTAAAGACACCGTATGGCTGTAAACTGACCTCACAAAAGCTATTGGTCATCGATGCTTTTCTGCCAGCACCGGAAACACCGCTAGTGGCATTAATCACAGGCCATTGAGCTGTATCTACTAAACCCGCTTCGAGTAAAGGCTTAACCGCTAACTGTGAAGCTGTTGGGTAACAGCCAGGTACCGCAATAAGCTGACTCTGTTTAATCGCTTGTGCATTCCATTCAGCCAATCCGTAGGCTGAGTTGTCTAACCAAGCATCATGCTGGTGTTCAAAACCATAAAACTCGCTGTAGAAGCCTTCTTTCTTAACGCGAAAGGCGCCAGACAAATCAAAGACCTGGCAGCCTTGCGCCAAAAACAGCGGCGCTAGGTCATGGCTCACTTCATGTGCCGTGGCAAGAAAAACCACATCCGTTTGATTAGCCACAGCTTCAACATCTTTGAGAGGAAGTACAGGTTGACTAATAATTCCAGCCAGCTTGCCGTGAAGCTGTGCGATGTCTTTACCTGCATCAAGGCTATTGGCGGAAACATATAAACCTGATAGCGTAAGTTCAGGGTGTTTATGTACCATCAAAGCAAGCTCTGATCCGGTATAACCGCTTGCGCCTATGATTGTGGTTTTGAGCATCTCAGACATCCATTTAGAGTAAAAAACGCCATTTCGATAATGACTATAAATTTAAATTATTCAGCTTTTACTGGTTTTTTATTCAATAAAAGTGATTTAATATGTGTTTTACCTTCTTAGCCGAACTCTGTCAACAGGGAATGTAAACTAAATATGCAATTACCAAGTTTTATTGAGGTCTACAGCGGCCTGATTTCTACCTCTTCTATAAGCTCAACGGACTCCAGTTGGGATGAAGGCAACGCAAAAGTGATTGAAAAGTTAGCGAATTGGCTGAAAGACGTAGGCTTTGAAGTCAACTTAACTGAAGTAGAAGCGGGCAAATTTAACCTAATCGCCAAAAAAGGCTCTGGTGAAGGCGGACTGCTTTTGGCAGGGCACAGTGATACCGTGCCGTTCGATGAAGGGCGTTGGAATTTCGAGCCACACGCGTTGACGGAAGCGAACAACCGATTTTATGGCTTGGGTACAGCGGATATGAAAGGCTTTTTTGCCTTTATTATAGAAGCGGTTAAAAAAGTTGATTGGAGCAAACAGACCAAACCTCTCTATGTGCTCGCAACATGTGATGAAGAGACAACTATGCTCGGCGCACGCCACTTCACTGAAACCGCCCCATTTAAACCGGATTACTGCATCATCGGCGAACCAACTAGCCTAGTACCTATTCGAGGTCATAAAGGTCATGTTGCCAATGCGGTGCGAGTGACCGGTAAATCGGGCCACTCATCTGATCCTGCTTTAGGGGTTAATGCTATCGAAATCATGCATGAGGTTTTATTTGCCTTAATGCAGCTACGTGACAAGCTGATTAAAGAGTATCACCATCCAGGATTTGCCATTCCTAGCCCGACGTTAAATCTAGGCCACATTCATGGTGGTGACAGTGCTAACCGTATCTGCGGCTGCTGTGAACTGCATTACGATGTTCGTCCTTTGCCGGGCATCAGCCTAGATGGACTAGATAACATGCTGCGCGGCGCACTCAAAGAAATCGAAGCCAAGTGGCCGGGTAGAATCTCGATCACGCCGCTTCACGAGCCGATCCCCGGCTACGAATGTCAGCATGACCATCCATTTATCGGTGGCGTTGAAGAGATCTGTGGCACCAGCTCTGAGACTGTAAACTACTGCACTGAAGCCCCATTCTTGCAGCAGCTATGCCCGACACTGGTTCTAGGCCCTGGCTCCATTGACCAAGCCCACCAGCCAGACGAGTTCCTCGCCTTTGAATTTATCGATCCAACCATAGATGTATTGTCGAAAGCGATGCATAAGTATTGTTTTTGAATACAGAGCGAGAACGCTTTGCTGCGGGATCAAGGAAGCGGGAACGGGCTACGCCCTATGGAGAACTGGAGAACTGGAGAACTGGAGAACTGGAGTTGCTCCACAATGGTTAAGAGTCAAGTCTAGCTTTCCAGAACGGCGAAGCCCGATCCAATTATCCAGTAGCGTAGCGTTCTATAGGGCGCAGCCCGTTCTCGTTTTCCACAGGACGAAGTCCGTTCCTATAGGCGAAGCCTCTCTCTCATTCTGTAAGAAAGTTTCAACATAATTAGTCAATCGGATAGCTC
>WJXF01000065.1_pt1 | contig 39504 bp, 30 predicted proteins | sample 9263211 | NCBI WGS metagenome assembly WJXF01 (sample SAMN12697362, study PRJNA563984) | aquatic metagenome | isolation source: water sample from a prawn hatchery tank treated with erythromycin, plated on... | place: Australia | collected 2018-10-17
AACAAGTTATGAATAATCCCCTCACTTGTTGCGATTTGTCCGTCTCTTTTTGTTTTCGTCACTTAGTCAGCGACATCCTTGAGAGCGATCAGGGTCTGTTAACCTTTTGAGGTTAAATTTTGTTCGAAATAAAAGCGTTTTAGTCGCGGCGAGAGGTTTGCCGCCTATTCACTCTAAGCAAAATACCTCTTAACAAAGAATAAAACGCTTTTAGCCGAACCCTTCGGGCAGCGTTTGTGGCTCCTTTCTACTGCGTTATCGGCTTATCAGGTAGAACAACTACATTTCAAAACCTCTACCTTGTATAAAGCACCCACAAACTGCTGCAAAAGTCATCTCAAAAGGTCAACAGACCCTCAATATAATTAAACAAAATTGAAAGAATAGTCTATTATCTTGTTCGCCAATCCTGTTTTCGGGCGCGCAAATGGTAGCTTATTCCGCATCCCGTTAAAAGTTTTACCCACACTTCGTTTACATTTTTGCAAGGTAGTTAACATGTCGCCACGTTCACAGCGTGACTCTAAACCCTCTTCACCACGTCGCGGGAATTCCGGTTTTAAACGTCCCTCTTCAGCAAAAGGAGTGAATAAACATTCCTCGAAAAATCGTAGAAAACCGACGAGCACTAAACCCAAGATCGCACCTGAAGATCGTAAGGTCATCGTGTTCAATAAGCCTTATGACACTCTAAGTCAGTTCACTGATGGTGATGGCAGAAAAACCTTAGCCGACTTTATTACCGTCAAAGATGTTTACGCCGCAGGTAGGCTTGATAGAGATAGCGAAGGCCTATTAGTTCTAACCAATGATGGCATCTTGCAAGCCAAACTGACGCAACCTAAATCTAAATCACCAAAGACATACTGGGTGCAAGTTGACGGCGCACCATCAGAGGCGGACTTAGACAAGCTCCGCAAAGGGGTGGAGCTAAAGGATGGCATGACACTTCCAGCTAAAGTTGAAGTGATGGAAGAACCTCAAGTGTGGGAGCGTAACCCGCCTGTTCGCTTCAGAGCCAACATTCCAACCACATGGCTATCAATCACCATTATCGAAGGCCGCAACCGCCAAGTACGCCGCATGACCGCTAATATTGGCTTCCCTACCCTTCGTCTGATTCGCTATTCGATGGGTGATGTGACGCTAGGTGACTTACAGCCAGGTGAGTGGAGACAAATTCAAGTGTAGCTGCTGTATTGACATGGTTTAGTTCAGCGGCTCCCCTTGATAGTAAGTGCATTTCTTACCTGCTTTTTTAGCAAGGTAGAGATCTTTATCGGCCAGTGACAGCGTTTTATCTAAACCTTGAGACTGAGAGAACTGTTCGATCCCAGCGCTAAAAGTGACATTTAATTCAATACCTTGAAAATAGATTTCACGTTCCATCACACAGTCTTGTAAGTGAATGATTAACCGTGATAATCCTTTCTCCCGGACACTTTTCGCATGTAAAATGACGACGAACTCCTCTCCGCCCATACGGTAGACTTGTTGATTGCCAACAAAACTAGCAAGACGCTCTACAACCTGTTTAAGCACTTCGTCCCCCGCAGCGTGTCCGTAACTGTCATTGATGACTTTAAAGTCATCAATATCGAGAGTTAGAAGAAAGCTTCCTTCTAACTGCTCTGCTCGTTGATCAAATGTCGTAAGGAGTGACAAACGATTTTGAGCCCCCGTCAAAGCATCTTGATGTGCCAGAGAGTTGAGCCGTTCGACTCCTTTAACCCGACTATCTTCATAAACGTGTGAAATAGTCCAAACAAAAATATAGGCTAGTACAAAATTAAGCAGTACCGCAGATCGCACCAGAACCGAATCTTCCAATGCAAAGTGCAAAGCCACTAACTCCAAAGATAAGCAAGTTAAGCTCCAGTAGAACCCCATCCTCAGCCCAAGAGCAAGATAAAATACGGTAGGCAGCACAACGGCCCAGAGATACAGTGAGCTTTCAACCCGACTGACGAGCGTTCCAAAACAGATTAAAAAAGTTAAAACAACGCAGTGGAAAACCAGGAACCAGTTAGGTTGCTCACGTCGCCAAACGTAAAACAGCATCGTAAAAGATGCAGCGAAATAAACCAATTCTATAATACCCAACACTTTCGCTTTTGAGCCAAAGTAGAAGACATTGGTTAGTCCAAACAGCAAAGCAGCTAAGCCTAATACAACACACATACCTACCAATACTTTGCGTCTAAGTTGATGTGTGGCATTGTGCTGAATTAGTGGATTACTCATGATTTTATTGATACCTCATTGGTGTTATGTCCCTTTTAACACAGCGGCAACAAATATTCATGATATCAATAATAAAAAAGCCGCTTATTTCAAAGCGGCTTAAGTAATAGTTGATTGAGCTCGAAAGTTACTGTGCGTCTTTCTCTTTTGCAGCAGTTACCGCGATTGCTAATTCTTCAAGCGCAGCTGGGTTAGCAACACTTGGTGCGTCTGTTAGTAGACACGCAGCTGCTGTTGTTTTAGGGAACGCGATTACATCACGGATGTTCTCTGTACCACATAGCAGCATCACTAGACGGTCAAGACCGAATGCTAGACCTGCGTGAGGAGGCGTACCAAACTTCAGTGCGTCCAATAGGAAACCAAACTTAAGCTGCTGCTCTTCTGCATCGATACCTAGAATGTCGAACACAGCTGCTTGCATCTCTGCATTGTGGATACGAACCGAACCACCACCAACTTCATAGCCGTTTAGAACCATGTCGTATGCGTTTGAGTTTGCTGCTGCTGGGTTTGCTTTTAGCTCTTCTGCATTCACGCCTAGAGGTGATGTGAATGGGTGGTGCATTGCATGAAGGTTGCCTTCGTCATCTTCTTCGAACATTGGGAAATCAACAACCCATAGCGGTGCCCATGCGTTTTCGTCTGTTAGCTCTAGATCTTTACCTAGCTTCAGACGTAGCGCACCCATTGCTTCTGCAACTGTGTTCGCTTTGTCTGCGCCGAATAGGATGATGTCACCTGACTCAGCTTGAGTACGGTCTAGAATGCCGTTGATAACGTCTTCATTTAGGAATTTAGCCACTGGAGATTGGATACCTTCCATACCTGCAGCGCGGTCATTAACCTTCATCCAAGCAAGACCTTTCGCACCGTAGATACCTACGAACTCACCGTAGCTGTCAATTTGCTTACGAGTTAGCTTAGCACCACCTGGTACGCGGATTACTGCAACACGACCTTTTTCATCGTTTGCAGGTCCTGAGAATACTTTGAATTCTACGTCTTTTACTAGGTCAGCAACATCAACGAGCTCTAGTGGGTTACGTAGGTCTGGCTTATCGCTACCGAAACGACGGATCGCTTCAGAGAATGGCATTACTGGGAAATCTCCCAGGTCTACATTCAGTAGCTCTTGCCACATATCGCGAACCATCTTCTCAGTGGTTGCACGAACTTCGTCAGCCGTCATGAATGATGTTTCGATATCGATCTGAGTGAACTCTGGCTGACGGTCAGCACGTAAGTCTTCATCACGGAAACACTTAACGATTTGGTAATAACGGTCAAAGCCAGACATCATTAGCAGCTGTTTGAATAGCTGCGGAGACTGTGGAAGTGCGTAGAAGCTACCTTTGTGAACACGGCTTGGTACCAAGTAGTCACGTGCACCTTCTGGCGTCGCTTTAGTTAGTACTGGCGTTTCAATATCTAGGAAACCATTGTCATCTAGGAAACGACGAACAAAGCTAGAAGCTTTAGCACGCAGCTTGATGCGATCGCTCATTTCAGGGCGACGAAGGTCTAGGTAACGATACTTTAGACGCTGCTCTTCAGAGTTCTTCTGGTTGAAGTCTAGTGGTAGAACGTCTGCGCGGTTGATGATCTCAAGACCTTTGGCGATGATTTCAACTTCACCCGTTGCCATATCTTTGTTTACTTGGCTATCTGGGCGAACACGTACTTCACCAGTTAACTTGATACAGAATTCATTACGCAGCGTGTTAGCCACTTCGTACGCATCAGCCATATCTGGATCGACAACAACCTGAACAACGCCTTCACGATCTCGCATATCGATAAAAATAAGACCGCCTAAATCACGACGACGGTTAACCCAGCCGCAAAGTTCTACAGTTTGTCCTGCAAGGGACTTGTTCAGGTGACCACAGTAATGGGTACGCATAATGAATTTCCCAATCTCTTAAAATTTGTTGATTACTATCTATCGGTGTTAAGTTTACCGATAGAGCAAAGTTCCATTTATACGCTGAAAGTGGGTCGAGATCGACTACCTAGCGTACAATTTATTGCGATTTATCATCTATTGATGCTTTTTAAACCAACAAAGGCGTAAAACAGCAGCAATATGAAAAAATTGGCGCTGATTATAGCCCTAATCTGGGTGGTTCGGCAAAACTCTCATTCAACCGATTCAAACTAGAGAATGTAGCAGCGAATATGGACAGTTTACCCATCAGGCTCGGGCTCACTATGTGGTCACACAACAATTGGCAGCAGAGCTTTTATGGCAGTGGCACCAAGCCCAATGAAAGATTGGAAAAATACGCCAGTGTCTTTCACACGGTTGAAGGAAACACGACCTTTTACGCCACGCCAAACAGTGTCACCGTCAACAACTGGCGAGCGGCAACGCATGATGACTTTCGGTTCACCTTCAAACTGCCACAAAACATCACTCACCAGCAAATGCTGCGCGGTTGTCAGGCGGAGCTAAAAAGCTTTATGGCGATTATGGAGCCACTGCATGAGCGTATCGGTCAGTGGACAATCCAACTACCAGCGGCCTTTGGCCCCGAACACCTAGAAAACCTCAAACAATTTTGCGCTCTGTTTCCACCTCACTACCCTATCGGTATTGAAGTTCGCCATCCTGCCTTTTTTGCCAAAGGTGATGCCGAAAAAGCGATCAATGCTTGGCTCATTGAGCGAGGGTACGATCGCATCATCATGGACAGTCGCCCTGTCTTTGCTGCTAAGCCAAATAATGAAGCCATTATCGACGCTCAGCAAAAGAAACCAAAAGTGCCCGTTCATGCCATCGCGACAGCAGACAATCCTATGATTCGTTTTATCGGCCACCCTCAGGAAGAGAAAAACTACGACTTCTTTACCCCTTGGCTAAGCAAGATTCCACAGTGGATTGAACAAGGTAAACAGCCTTATGTGATGATTCATACAGCGGATAATATCGTGGCTCCTGAACTTGCCGCTAATCTCTATAAACAATTGCAAGAAAAGGTAAAACTGCCCGACTTAAATGACTTTCCAGCGGTAGATGGCAATACCCAGATACAGATGTTTTAGCACATATATACCCAATACATGACAGAGGCGCGAAATTCACATAAAATACGCGCCTTTTTAATGGCTGTAGACTTGAGATGTCAGCATCTCACGTTAAGAGAACTGAGTTATGAACCCTAAGAGCAATCCAGATACTATTTTTTCGGCTCCAATCGATAAAATTGGGGATTTCACCTTCGATGAACGTGTTGCGGAAGTTTTTCCAGACATGATTCAACGCTCAGTCCCTGGCTACAGCAATATTATTTCTGCTATCGGCATGCTGGCAGAACGCTTTGTAAAGCCGCATTCCAATATCTATGACTTAGGCTGTTCTCTTGGGGCTGCGACACTTTCCATGCGTCGTCACATCAATCAAGAAGGCTGTCAGATTATCGCCGTCGATAACTCTTCAGCGATGGTAGAGCGATGCAAGCTGCACGTTAACGCTTATCGTAGCGATACGCCTGTTAATGTCGTCGAAGCAGACATTCGCGATATCGAAATCGACAATGCTTCTGTGGTCGTACTTAACTTTACTCTCCAGTTCTTATCACCAGAAGATCGCTACACCTTGCTCGAAAAGATCTACGCAGGTCTTCGCCCTGGTGGGATCTTGATTCTTTCAGAGAAGTTTGTTTTTGAAGATGAAGCATCAAATGAACTGCTGATCGATTTACATCACGACTTTAAACGAGCCAATGGCTATAGCGAACTAGAAATCAGCCAAAAGCGCAGCGCAATTGAAAATGTGATGCGTCCAGACTCTAAAAAGGAGCACAAAGAGCGCTTCGAGAAGATCGGCTTTAGCAGTTACGATGTCTGGTTCCAATGCTTTAACTTTGGTTCGATGTTCGCGATAAAATAGCGAGAAGCGAGAAGCGAGAAGCGAGAAGCGAGAAGCGAGAAGCGAGAAGCGAGAAGCGAGAAGCGAGAAGCGAGAGAAGTGTTGGTTAACGCTCTTCTCGTGTCAAATTATCAATTTATTATCAGTGAAAAACTATGTTTAACTTTGCCAATTTTTATCAGTTAATTGCCTCAGACACACGTCTTCAACCTTGGCTGAATGTCTTACCTCAACAGCTAACCGATTGGCAAAATGCAGAACATGGTGATTTTGGTCGCTGGTTAAAAGCGCTCAATAAAATCCCAGAAGGTCACCCAGACCAAATCGATATTAAAAAAGCGGTTGTGCTTGCTAACGATACCCCTTTTCATAGCGGCGAGCTAAAAAAGCTTGAAAATCTCCTGCGCACGTTCCATCCTTGGCGCAAAGGCCCGTACACGGTTCATGGTATTCATATTGATACTGAGTGGCGCAGTGACTGGAAGTGGGATCGAGTGCTACCCCATATTTCTCCACTAAAAAACCGCAGCGTCTTGGATGTTGGCTGTGGTAATGGCTACCACATGTGGCGCATGCTAGGTGAAGGCGCTCGATTAACAGTGGGAATTGATCCTTCGCACCTGTTTTTGATCCAATTCGAAGCCATTCGTAAATTAATGGGTGGTGACCAGCGCGCACATTTGTTGCCACTTGGCATCGAGCAACTACCTAAGCTCGAAGCGTTCGACACCGTGTTTAGCATGGGTGTGCTTTACCACCGCTGTTCACCGCTTGATCATCTTATCCAGCTTAAAAACCAGTTGGTTTCTGGGGGCGAACTGGTACTTGAAACATTGGTTATTGAAGGGGACGAAACTTCAGTGCTTGTTCCAGTGGACCGTTATGCTCAAATGCGCAACGTCTACTTCTTCCCGTCAGCGAAAGCACTCAAAGTCTGGCTAGAAAATGTTGGCTTTGAAAATGTGCGGATTGTGGATGAAAACGTAACAACCACAGGCGAACAACGAACGACTGAGTGGATGACACACAATTCACTACCGGACTACTTAGATCCAAACGACCCAACAAAAACAGTCGAAGGTCACCCAGCTCCTCGCCGAGCGGTTTTAGTAGCAACTAAGCCATAAAATAGTCGCGAATTGACAGAGAGTTAACTCAACTCACACGGGAAATCATTTCGCAGACACGCAATCCCCAATACAATACCAAGGATGCCTCGCATCCTTGTTTTTTACGCGTATTCCTCTTTAAATTGTTTTATTGAGAATCTGACACAATTCGCTGCTTGTTTGTGACAAATTTATTACGCTAAACTTCTTATTTATCTATTGTTTTAATTACTTTCAGGTTTATCAATGTTGACAAGATTTACCCCAATCGTGGCACTTATGTTACTGTCTGGTTGTACACTTACAAATAGTGAGCAATACCACCAAGAAACGTTAGCCGCAATTCAAGCTTCAGAAACAAATCTAACCAACCAATATACAAACCTAAACTTACAGTTAAGCAATCAGTCTGACTATATAGAAAGCCTAGAAAACCAAGTTAATGAGCTTGAGAAGCAACTCGTAGCATTCAAAACTGAAGCTTTAGAAGAAGTGCGCAAAAAGCCAGACCCAGTAGTCATCCCTGCTGCTGCACCTGTTGAGGCGACACCAAGCCATGAAATCGTGTTAGGTGAAGTTGAGAAAGTCACCATTGACTCAATCAAACAGTCTTTTGATGCCCGAGTCGATACAGGCGCGGCAACGTCATCACTCAACGCTGTCGATATCGAGCAATTTGAGCGCAATGGCAAAAATTGGGTTCGTTTCCACCTCTCGGATGGAGAGAAGGAACTCAACGACACAAACTGGATCGAAGCACCAATAATCCGCTTTGTAAAAATCCGTCAATCAACCAACGAAGAAGTCGAACGTCGCGCGGTTGTTGAATTGTGGGTCAAACTCGGAAAAATCCATGAAAAAGCGCAATTTACCTTGGCAGATCGCTCGCAAATGAGTCATCCTGTACTCTTAGGTCGCGAGTTTATCCGTGATATCGCAGTGGTTGATGTAAGTAAAAAGTACATACACACGGAAGTTCCTCAGAAATAATAAGGTAGCGTAGGCTTATGACGTCTAAAATCCCCTTTTATATATCGGTTGCATTGATTATTGCGGCTGGTATTGCTTTAAGCATATTTCGTCACCAAAACTACGGTGTTCCTTGGACACCAGGTGAAACCCGACAAGTCTGGGACATTGAAGCGCGAGTCGAATTCAATGGTCAAGGTAAACCGGTAAAAGCGTCATTAGCAGCGCCACATACTCAAACTGGGTTTACTCTTATTAACGAATCTTCGTCATCTCCTGGCTATGGTGTCTCTTACCTTCAAACGGACACTGGACGCCGAGCAGAGTGGTCGATCCGAAGTGCGACTGGACCACAAACTATTTATTACAAAACTCAGTTCCTCGTTGACCCTCAAGCTAATGTAGAACCGATAGCTCCTAGCGAAGAGATCAACCCTCCAACTTTTGATGGTCCAGTTGAAGCTGCCGCAATCGCTCTCATTGAGCGTGCGAATGAACGTTCTGCTGACGATATCACTTTCACTCGTGAACTGATCAAATCCCTTAACGACTCAGATAGTCAAAACGCCTCTTTGATTCTCAATCGAATGTCGAAAGTTGATGCTGTAGACAAAATTCTTGCGTACGCGAAGATCCCAAGCAAAGTGGTGGGTGTCATCGAGCTAGAAGATGGTCGCCGCCGTCAAACCATTCAGCAGATGAACCACGTATGGAACGGCAAAAACTGGATCCTATTCAATCCAAACAATGCTAACCAAGTCATCGAAGAGAACATCTTAGTGTGGGATGAGTCTAACGTATCGCTTCTTGACTTGATCGGTGGTCAAAACAGTCAAGTACACTTCTCTATGATTGCCCAAGAGGTGACGCCATCTCAGGCTACTCAAGATAAGGTTGAAGCAGATGGACTGCTTAACTTCTCTATTCATAGTCTGCCTCTTGAAGAACAAGCAATGTTTAAAACCATTATGCTTATTCCAATCGGTGCACTTATCGTTGTTTTCTTACGAGTAATTATTGGCTTGAAAACATCTGGTACCTTCATGCCGGTACTGATCGCTGTCGCGTTTGTCCAAACACAGCTTGTCACCGGTATCGTCGGCTTCTTACTGATTGTCGGTACAGGCTTGGTTATTCGTAGTTATCTCTCCAAGCTTAACTTGTTGCTCGTGGCGAGGATCTCTGCGGTCATTATAACCGTGATTATGATCATCTCGGTCTTTACCGTCGTTGCGTTCAAGATCGGCTTAACTGAAGGTTTATCGATTACCTTCTTCCCTATGATTATTCTTTCTTGGACCATCGAACGTATGTCGATTCTTTGGGAAGAAGAAGGGGCTAAAGAGGTTGTACTCCAAGGTGGTGGTTCGCTGCTAACCGCCGTACTGGTTTACTTAGCAATGACTAACTCATTTATACAGCACCTAACATTTAACTTTATTGGCCTACAATTGATTGTCTTAGGTGGCATTCTACTATTAGGTACTTACACAGGTTATCGTTTAACAGAGCTTCGTCGCTTTAAACCACTTGCGGAGGACTAAACATGCTTTCACGTTTTACCTCGCAATTTACAACCCCTAGTAAGCTTCACCATAAGGGTATTATGGGGATGAACCAGCGCAACCACAGCTACATTGGGCGGTACAACGACCGCTCAAAGTATCCATTGGTTGATGACAAGCTCAAAACCAAGATCATAGCCCAACAGCATGGCGCAACCACACCAGAATTGATTGGCGTGATTAGTAGCCAAGTTGAAGTAAAAACCATCCATAAGATGGTTAAAGACTGGCCAGGTTTTGTTATCAAGCCTGCTCAAGGGAGTGGTGGTAAAGGTATTCTAGTTATCACATCGCACAAAGATGGGGTTTATACCAAACCTTCTGGTGCGACGATTAATCAAGAAGATGTTGAGCGCCATATCAGTAATGCACTCGCTGGACTTTTTTCACTTGGTGGTAAAAACGACGTTGCCGTGGTTGAAAACTTAATCAAGTTTGATGACTGCTTTGACGGCTTTAGTTATGAAGGCGTCCCTGACGTACGTATCATTGTCTTCAAAGGCTACCCTGTGATGGCGATGATGCGTTGTTCTACAGCTGCTTCAGACGGCAAAGCTAACTTGCACCAAGGCGCGGTGGGCGTTGGTATTGATATCGCCACAGGTCGTGCGGTTAGAGCTGTGCAATTTGACCAACCGATCACGCATCACCCAGATACCGGTAAAGAGCTTGCCACATTGCAAGTTCCACATTGGGAGCGCTTATTAACGTTAGCTTCTAGTGCTTGGGAAATGACCGGTCTTGGTTATATGGGTACCGATATGGTGCTCGATAAAGAAGAAGGGCCGATGGTACTTGAACTCAATGCCCGACCAGGATTAGCCATTCAAATTGCTAACGGGGCTGGCTTGTTGCCAAGGCTTCATCACATTGAAAACTTAGGTTTGGGTATCGAATATCCAAAACCTGCTGAACGTGTCGCTTATGCGGCGAGGCAATTTGGTATATTTGCCAAAGAAGTGACAAGCTAAAACCTTAATAACAAAAAACCCGCAATCTGCGGGTTTTTTTAATCGCTTAAGTTAAACAATTAAGCCAAACCCTCACAAGCGTGTTCCTTACACAAACCGTATTTCAACTTGATCTTGTCAGCCACTTTTTCGGCAATCATTATTGTCGGCGCATTGGTGTTTCCGCCAATGAGAGTAGGCATAATCGAGGCGTCTACAACTCTTAAGCTCTCTAAGCCATAAACCGAAAGATCATTGTCGACAACCGCTAATGGATCTTGTTCCGTCCCCATTTTACAAGTTCCAACCGGGTGGTACTGAGTGTCAGCACGGTTACGAATATCTTGCTCTATCGCGTTGTCATCACTTGCGTCTATCGGATAGAACTTCTCTCCTCGCACGTCGTCAAACGCCTCGCTCTCTAACATTTGATGCTGTTTTTTCCACGCCTTAATCATCACTGACATATCGTCTGGATGACTAAAGAATGCAGGGTCAATACTTGGCGAATCGTACGGATCTGCGCTTCTCAACTTCACCGTTCCTTTGCTCTTAGGTCTAAGCAAGGTAACATGACTGCTGAACCCATGACTTAAATGAATCTTCCTTGCATGGTCGTCAACTACAGCGACAACAAAGACAAATTCAAGATCCGGAACTTTTACGTCATCATCAGAGCAAAAGAATCCAATCCCCTCAGCGTAATTACTGGTTAGCTTGCCGCTACGCTGGCGTCGCCATTCAGGCAGCGCTTTACTTAATTGAGTCGCCATTTGTAGTGAAACACCAAATGTTGACGTTTTCGCACTGCATTTGTAAGAGTGAATAAGGTCAATATGATCTTGTAGATTCTCACCAACTCCAGCCAGCTGATGAATCTGATGAATACTATGCTTTTCTAGCTCTTGCTTTGGCCCAACTCCCGAAAGCAATAGAATTTGCGGCGAACCGAATGCGCCAGCGGAAAGGATCACTTCTTTGCGGCACTTAATCTGGAATCGTTTTCCCGCCAAGCCATACTCCACTCCAATTGCTCGCTTATCCCGAAACAAGACTTTATGTGTTGTGGCTTTAGTCATTACTGTTAAGTTAGGGCGAGATAAATTAGGCGTGAGGTAAGCCTTTGCTGCGCTGCACCGTTCACCATTAACCTGCGTCACCTGTGTTGCCATCGCGCCAAACTGCTCCGCTCCATTAATATCTTTGTTACGCGGAACGCCAATAGACTCACAAGCTTGAAGATACTTCTCTAGCATCTCACTTGGACAGCGTAGATCAGCGACATTCAGCGGGCCACCTTGACCATGAAACTCGTCATTGTGGACTTCGTTGTGTTCCGCTTTTTTGAAGTAAGGTAAACACTCATCATAGCTCCAGCCTTGGTTGCCTAAGCTGGCCCACAAATCATAGTCATAGCGATGACCACGTGCATACATCATAGCGTTGATCGAGCTTGAACCGCCCAAAGTCTTGCCCCGTGGCTGATAACCTTTACGTCCATTAAGTCCCATTTGAGGCTGCGTCTCAAAACCCCAATTATTGTACTTGGTTGGTAGCATCGCTACCGCGCCTACTGGGGTATGGATAAATGGGCTGGAGTCCTTACCCCCAGCTTCCAATAAGCATACGCTAACGTTGGGATCTTCCGACAGTCGGGCGGCTAGCACGCAACCTGCCGACCCACCTCCAACAATGATGAAATCATAACTGTCCATCAACCGTTTCCTCAATATTCAGAGGGTGAAGCTCACGTTTGAGTATCTTACCCGTTGCAGTCATCGGTAAGCTTGCACGGACAAAAACTCGGCGCGGATACTTGTAATCGGCCAGCTGCTCTTTGGCCCACGTTACTATCTGCTCTCCTTTAAGGTCAGAGGTATCCTTTAACACCACGTGTGCATGTATCTCTTCTCCTAGTCGATCATGGTGCTCACCAACGACGGCAACCATTTCAACATCAGGATGACACATCAAGACTTCTTCAATCTCGCGCGGATAGACGTTGTAGCCGCCGCGAATGATCATATCTTTGACTCGATCGACTATGAACAGATTACCGTGTTCATCGAGTCGGCCAATATCACCAGAGAAGAACCAACCATCCTTCAGAGCTTCTTCTGTCGCTTTTTCTCTTTGATAGTACCCTTTCATAACACTAGGGCTTTTAATACAAATCTCTCCAAGCTCACCGGTATTCAGTGACTCACCTAGACTGTCAACAATTTTGATCAGGTGTCCACACAGTGGCTGTCCTACACTTCCCGGTAGACGATCACTATCGATATGATTGAAGGTTGCCACTGGCGCTGTTTCTGATAAGCCATAACCCTCCAGTATTGGTACGTCAAAACGAGACTCAAACTGGCGCAGAACCTCTACAGGTAGCGACGCGCCGCCCGATGCACTCAGTCTCAAACTGTTTTTCACCCGTTCGCACTGCTCGGGAAGCTGCTCTGCAACTTTAAGGAGTGCAATATACATGGTAGGGACACCAGCAAAAATGCTAACGCCATGCTCTACAATTTCATCCACCACTAATTTGGGTTCAAATCGTGGTACTAAAACCATATCAGCACCACACAAGACCGCCGCATTCATCATCACGGTTTGTCCAAAACTGTGGAAAAGGGGTAAGGTGATCATTGTGGTGTCACTGTGCTCTAGTCGCAACAGATACTGTGATGACATCGCGTTGGTCATCATATTGGTATGTGACAGCTCAGCACCTTTGGGTTGGCCTGTCGTACCCGAGGTATATAAAATAACGGCCGTGTCGTCACCATTACACGAGACGGACTCAAAATCGCTCAGTTCACTTTGAAGCCATTGATTGAAGGAGTATTCACTCGTTTGGTCGTCTCCTGGCATAGCCACAAAATGCTGGCAAGTCTCGACCTGCTCAAACCCAGCTCGACCATAATCACCAATAGGTAAATCTGGAGTGCCATCAAAGCAAAGGTACGCTTTGGCATCGGAGTCTTTGAGGTGATAAGCCACCTCTCTAGACTTAAATAACACATTCAGAGGTACCACAACACAACCTGCTTTTAAGATCCCATAATAGGCGATTGGAAAGTAAAGTATGTTCGGACAAGAAAGCGCAACTTTGTCGCCTTTTTCGAGCCCCAACTGCTTCAGTTGCAGCGCAACTTTATTCGACAACTGATTGAGCACTTGGTAGCTCATGGCTTGAGTACCCATCTGTAGCGCACGTTTATTTGGAAACAGCGCAGCACTGCGCTCTAGGTTAACAGCAAGGTTATGCATCCATGTTCTCCTCTAGGCGGTCAGCCTACTGATCTGATGTTATTTAGTTTGGTTCTTTAATGTAGGGTCTGGCTTGCCGACAAAAAGTCGTACCGCCAGTTTTTGAATTGGATTGCCATACGGAGGCGCAAACAACCCAATAGGGAACCACTTACGCATTTGGAAAACACTGCGTGCATGGCTAAGTTCACGAAATCCTTCTTCACCGTGATAGTTGCCAATGCCCGAGTTACCCACACCACCAAATGGCACAGAGTGATTAAGTACATGCCAGCCCCAGTCATTGATCGTCACACCGCCACTATGGGTACGAGTAAGCAACATTTCTCGCTGTTGCTTATCATGACTGAAGAGATAGCAAGCCAAAGGTCTTGGACGCTCGGTGATGTAAGTAATGACTTGATCTAGGTCTTGATAACCCAACACAGGAAGAAGCGGGCCGAAGATCTCTTCTTGGCAGATACGCATCTCCGCGGTTAAATGAGTCGCAATGTAGAGCGGTGTTTTACGCCCCTCTCCTTCATCTAAACATTGAGTAATGATGGCTCCCTTTTCACGAGCATCATCAAGCAATTCATGAAACCTTTGATGTTGCGCTTCGTCCACCAATGCTGTGTAGTCTTGGTTGTTATTTAGCTGCTGATACATCTCTTTGTGTGCATGAGAGACCGCCGCGACAAAGTCATCGACTTTTCCTTCCGGCACAAATGCGTAATCCGGTGCAATACAGATTTGCCCGGCATTAAATCCTTTACCATGAGCCACACGCTTCGCTGCGTATTCAATATCATAATCATCAAAGACGATAACTGGAGACTTACCTCCAAGCTCCAAAGTGACCGGTGTAAGATTAGCCGCTGCATTGGTCATGATTGCTTTACCACTGTTTGGAGAGCCGGTAAAAATTAGGTGGTCAAACGGGAGGTGGGAAATTTCCATTGCTTGAGTATGGTTCCCCTCTACGACACGGACTAAGTCGGTAGAATAGATCTCACTCAATAATTGAGACAAAACCTGAGTCGTGGCAGGGCAATTTGGCGGCATCTTAATCATACAGCGATTGCCTGCGGCTAACGCAGTGGCAAGCGGGCCGATCGAGAGGTATACGGGAAAATTCCACGGACAGATAATACCGACCACCCCTTTAGGTTGGTAACGAACTTCCAACTTGTTGCCCTTAAATAGCCACTCCGTCGGACGACGACTTGGCTTCATCCAACGCGCCAAATGACTAATAATATGATTGATCTCTAAAATCGGGGCGAGAACATCGGCCATCAACGATTCGGTGTGACTTCGTCCACCAAAATCTTGGCTCATAGCATCAGCTAAAACATCTTGGTAGCGCGAAAGCTGCTTCTTGAGCGCTTTTAAACGCTGCTTTCTTAACGCTATGCTTGGTTGGGGTTCTTTTTGGTAAGCTAATTTAAGTTCAGAAAACCAAAAAGCCAGTTCATTATCCCCTAGTTGTTGGTTTTTACCCTGCTGTTCAACCAGCTGGTTTGCCATCATGTTCATTTTTAGGTACCTCAATTATCCCATTGCCTAATTACAACATCTCATTAACATTAAACACAGGTGACAAAAAGACATAAATCGGTGAAATTCGGACATAGCTAACAGACTTTGATGTCATACTTACGCTATACATGCATGCAGCTTGTTGTACTGACACTAATAACTAGACCAAAAGGACCGCCATGGAATATAGCGCCGTATATGAGCCAGACATGCAAGCTTGTGGCATTCTTGATGTACAACTGCTCACTCGCTATTTAGAAAACCGCTTCCCCGTTGAAGAAATGCTGGAAGGCAGTGGTATTTCACTGGCACAACTGTACTCTCCAGATACTCACATTACCCTTGCGCAGAAGCTGATCATTTTCAGTAATGCGCTAAGCAAATCTAATGAGCCTGACCTTGGATTGAAAGTAGGACAGCAAGCGCGTTTCAGTGACTTTGGTGTTTTAGGCTATGCCGCATTTAGCAGCAACACTCTGCTTGATGCGATGCTGCTTGGTTTTAAGTATTTGCGCTTAGCCGGACCAGTGTTAAGAAAAAAAATGTGGATCGAGCAAGATCGTGGCTACTTTCGAGCTGAGCAGTTGATTGACCTTGAAACAATTTTGCCGTTTTGTTGCGAGTATTGGTTTGCTGCAATCCAAAGTTTATGTGAAGAAGTTATGCAGCAGCCATTCCCATCGTATGTTCTTAGGTTTCCGTATCCCAAACCCTCGCACAGTGACCTATATAGTGACGCATTCGGGTGCAGAGTGGAGTTTGACTGCCCCGAATTGGAATGGGAATTTGATGCAACACGGCTGCGCGATCCTCTCCCCTCCGCCAATGCCATGACGCTGCAAATGTGCTTAAAGTCATGTGATGAGATGTTAGCGAAAGTCAGCAGTGCACCAAGTTTAAAAGAGAAAATTACCCAGATGTTTGTCGAAAGACCGGGCAGCTACCCTTCTATAGAGGTGTTATCTTCAGAACTGGGAATGTCATCACGAACTCTTCGTCGTCACCTTAAAGCTGAAGATACAAGCTACCAACATATTCTTGATCATGTTCGTTTCCAATTGGCGAAACACTACCTAGCATCAACAGGATTAAACATCGAAGAGATTTCTGAGCGCGTCGGATTCTCAGACAGCGCTAACTTTCGCCACGCGTTTCGTAAGTGGAGTGGTTACTCGCCAAAAGCGTTTCGAAACCAAATAACAGAAGTTAAATAACAAAATGCCCGCTAACATAGCGGGCATTTTTCTAACGGCTTACGTTTACAGTTCTTCGACCAGTTGTTGAACTTCGCTATTGGCCTTTTTCTCCTGACCAAAGCCTCTCAAGCCCACCACGTGCACGTGCTCGTGATCTTTAAACACTTTACGTACTAACTTGTAGGTGGTGCCTTTTTCAGGGCTGATGTTCTCTGGTGCGGCAATCAGAAGCTGCATGTCTAGACGGTCACACAGTTCGAACAAGGTCGATATCGACTTGGCATCCAGACGAGCAGCCTCATCAAGGAACAACAGACGACAAGGAACAATGTCTTTACTACGCAGACGACGTGATTCTTCTTCCCAGCTTTGTACCACCATAAGAAGAATTGATTGACCTGTACCGATTGCTTCACCCGTTGAGAGTGCACCGGATTCTGCTTGTAGCCAACCATCTGAACCACGGTTAACTTCAACACTTAACTCTAGATAGTTACGGTAATCAAGAAGCTCTTCACCCAGTACCTGTGGAGAGCGCTGCCCCATATCAATATGTGGGTTAACACGCTGGAACAGCTTGGCCATAGCTTCCGAGAAGGTGTAGCGAGGCGATTCAAACAAGTCTTTATGCTGCTCTTGTTGCGCCGACAGGCCATTGAGAAGCACTTCGTGACTCTCACGAATCTTCACGTTGAGGCGTACACCTTTCACCTGACCAAACGAGATGTTTGACAGACCTTGGTTAAGCATACGAATACGGTTTTGCTCTCGCTGAATCGTCTTCTTAATAATGCTCGCCACAGACTCTGAGCTGATCGCTAATCGGTTTTCACGTTGCGTCAGCTCTTCGGTGAGTCGAGCCAGCTCAACTTCCATCTCTTCAATCGCTTCAACCGGGTCATCGGTACGGATAATATCCTGACGGATACGCTCACGTAGATGTTGGTAAACGGCAATATAGAACAGAACTTTGCGCTCTGGTCGTGCATTATCTTCAGAGAGGCGAAGCGCATCACGTAAGTCTTCGTTATCGGCCACAGCCAGACGAAGCGCACCGAGTGACTTATCTGACATCGAACGTAATTCGTTATCAGACATGTAAGCCAATTCGCGTTTATGCAGGCGACGTTCTACATCGTTCTCACGCGCCAAACGCAGCACCGAACACCAACCCGCTTTCGCAGCCACAACAAAAGTGCGCAGTTCAACGTACTCTTTCTGAACCTTCTTCAAACGCTTAGCTAGCGACTTCATCTCAAGTTCTGTAGACGTAATCGTACGCTCATATTCACTCTTACGTGAACGAGACGTATGCAGTCGCTCCTGAAGCTCATCGCGGCGACGCATAGCACGTTCTGCAGCCCCTTCATCAGCCGTCACACCGTATTCTTGAAGCTCTTGTTTGAACTCCTGAACCGTTTCTAGCTTGGCTTGATGTGAGCTTTTCAGTGATGCCAATACTTGGTTGTATTGGTTCATTTGACCTTGTGCTTGCTTAAGCTCATCACGAGAGCGAGTACGCGCGCGTTCTGCTTCAACTAACTTCGCTTTTAGCTGTTCGCTTAGCTCACTGCTTTGGTTAAGCAAATCAACCGAGTCTGAGTAAGCAAAATAGTGGCGACGCTCGACAAGATCAGACAGGGCAAAGATCTGTTTCTTCAACTGCTGAAGTTTTTGGTCAGCTGCTTGATATTCAGCTTCTAGCGCATCAAATTGCTCTGGGTCAGCGTCAAGTGCTGAGACGATCTTCTCTAGCTCAGTAATGGCTTTGCCATGATTGGTAACGAAAGACTTCGCTTCGGTCAACTTGGCAAGATTCTGTTCTAGCTCTTCAAATTGAGCCGATAGTGCGTCATCTTCAATCAGCGCCATGTTCGGCGCAATTTTATCGAGCGACGCTAAGGCTTGCTTGCTGCCGAGCAGTTGGCTGCGCTGCTGTTGCTCTTTAGCATCAAGATCAGCTAAAACGCGTACCAGCTGATTACGCTTGTCACGAATGGTCGCCAGAGCTTGTTCAGGGTCAGCTTCAAACGCCACCTGAATATGTTTCGCGACAAAGCTATTGAATGCTTGGTACATACGCTGAAGTTTTTGCGAGTCGAATGCCGCTTTGGCATGCTCTTCAACCACTTCTTCACGTTCGTTACGAAGTAGCTCTAAACGCTGTTCACGCGCAGCACGACCAAACAAAGGAATCTCTGGTAAACGAGAGTAACGCATTTGGCGGTCGTTCATACGAACACATACTGCACCTTCAAGCTCTTCTGCATCGAACGAGCTGTCATCAAACGCATCTACATCACCTTCAATGATGTAAAGGTCTTCAGGACAGTCATCCAATTCCACCAGCTTCTCTTCGATGTCTGATAGATCAGACACGACAATCGCATGACGCGCAGGGCCGTACATAGCACTGAAATACGGCGCATCATCAATGGTGATATCGTCGTAAATTTCAGACAGTAATACGCCACCAAGCGTATCGGCTAGCCCTTTCAAACGTGGGTCATTAGAGCCGCCCGGAGAAGCTAAGCGCTCAATTTCACCTTCAAGCTGCGTGCGGCGTTCTGCCAACTTATCTTTAGCTAGAGATTGCTTCTTCTCTTCTTCTAGCACAACCTGCATATGACTCATAACAGACTGGCTATCGTAGAGGTCAGCACCACTTTGCTCGCGCAGAGACTCAAGTGCATCGTGGGCAGCAATCCAAGTTGGCGCAATGGCCTCTAGCTTTTTGATTTCAGCAGAAGCGTCTTGCTCCAAGCGGCGCTGTTCGCTGCGCTGCTCACGAACCTCTTCTTGAGACATCTCTAGCGATTCAATTTGCATCGCATGACGTTCACGCTCTTGCTCAAAGGTCAGTTCGTCAATCAAGTCAACATGGTGCTGCTTTTGATATTCGCCCGCCAATTCTTGAGTCTGACGTTGTTTATGTAAGCGACGTTCAACATCACGATGCTGCGCGCGCCACTGCTGTTCGTTTTGTACCAGTTGCTGTGCTTCTCGACCTTGAGCGATGGCCGCTTTCGCTGACTGAGACGCTTGGTTACGTTCCACATTGCCAACAATGCTCTTAACCAACTTCAATGCTGTTTCAAACTGCTCTGCCGCAGCAGATGACATATCAAGCTTGTGCTTAGTGGACAGTAATTCATTGGTGCTTTGCGCTTCGTTATCTTTTAGCTGCGCAACCAAAGCCTGCGCTGACTCCGCGGTGAGATCTTCGTTTTGCAAAAGCAGCTTAGCTTTTTCAAGTGCCTGTACCGCTTGTTGGTATTGCAGCGCGCGAGTCTGCTGCACATCCAATGCCTGTTGGTAATCAGCAAGCTGAGTTTTCAAGCTATCGACTTCTTCCTCAGAAACCGTCGCTTGTTCCTCAACCATAAGCACACGTTCTTGCGCTTCTTCTACTACCATCATCTGTTCTTCAAGACGTTCTTGAAGCTCTTCAAGATCTTCTTGGTAGCGTTCAATTTTCTCTTGCTGACGCAGTGCGTTTTGCACTAGCTGCAAGTGGTCTGAAGCCGCCTGATAGTCTTGCTCTAGTGACGACTCAGATTCAACCAGTAGCTCTAGCTCTTCTTGTACACGGTTAAGCAGGTTGTTTTGTTCTAGCAAAGTCTCACGCGAGCTAAACAGCTCAGAGCGCAGTGACAAGGTCTGCTCAAGTTTGTTGCGACGATCATTAGCATGGCGCATGTAATCCGCCGCCACATAGTTAGTCGACTCTGTGATTAGATGCTTAAACAAGTCGCGGTCAGCCTGAGTGGTTTTGATCGCCTCAAGTGTCATGCGGTTTTCACGCAGCGCTGATTCCATATCTTGGAACGCTTTTTTAACACCGCCGTTTTGTGGCAAGAGGTAGTCGCGAAGTGAACGAGTAATCGCGCTTGAGATACCACCGTATAGCGATGCCTCGATCAGACGATAGAACTTAGAGCGGTCGCTAGAATTGCGTAATTTCTTCGGAATAACGCCAAACTCAAACATTTGAGAATGGTAATCGACAATCGAAGAGAAGGCTTTGAACTGCACACCTTCAATTTGACCAATAGACTCTTTTACCTCGTTGATCTGGCGAACACGAGCTTGAGTATCTGAAACGCTTTCGATCAACACATCAGTCGGTTTGATATGGCTTGGTAAGCCTTGAATCACAAACGGCTTGATGTCGACTTTCTTGTCACGACCGGCGACCTGTTGCAGCTTAACTGCAAACAGCAAACGTTGATTACGTGAATTCACGACATCGAGAGCGGCATAACAAGCACCGGCTTGTAACTTACCGTACAGACCTTTATCACGAGAAGATTGGCTGCTGCCCGCTTCGGTAGTGTTGCGGAAGTGAAGCAAGGTTTGATCGGGAATCAGAGCAGTAATAAACGCTGCCATGGTTGTCGACTTACCCGCACCGTTACCACCAGAAAGGGTGGTGACTAGCCCATCGATATCAAAAGTACGCGCAAAAAAGCCGTTCCAGTTGACCATGGTTAGCGATTGATATTTACCTCTTTCAATCATGCTTCACCCTCTTCCATCATTTCTTGTTCAGCGTTATCGTCGCTGTCAGTTTGTTCTAGTAAGCTACCTTGGCTCGGCTCTTTAGTATGCACAACCGCTTCACCGTCACGAATTAGGCGCAGCTGCGCTTCACGCATATCGTCACCAACTCGCACGTCAGCGCCAAAGCGGAAAACCGACTCACTGATACTAAATTTGCCAGTTTCACCGATGTTGATGATCATACCTAGGCGACGCAGACGGCGTAGCGACGTACGCACTTTCTCAAAAAGCTTCTCTTTGTCTAAGTCGGAACCTGTTGCACGATTGGTTACTAGCTTCATGAGCTTCGCTTCATCGGCAAGTGCCAATAGCTCTTCATACAGCTCTTGGTTGGTAAAGATACCTTCATGCGCTAAACGCTCAGGGCTAAGGTAAAGGAAACACAATACCTTACCCACCAGCATATCAAGCTCTGAAAGCACACTACGACCAATCAGTGACGTCGAACGCGGCCGCAAGTAGAAAAAGCCTTCTGGCGCTTTCACGAGTTCAGTGTTATAGCGTTGATAGAAAGAAGACAACTCAACTTCGAAGTCTGACAACAATGCGTGGTTATCAAGATCTTCGCTTGAGATATGACGCCCTGCTCGCAGCATACTATCGAGTGCAGGGAACAGAGGATTTGAAATTGCTTTTGCCAGATTATCTGACATGTATTCATTAATATCGGTCGATGACATTTGCTTGTACCTTTGCACCAAATTCGTTGATCGCTTGCCAGTCTGGTTGAATGGCTTGGTAGTCAGACTCTGAGTAGCCTAAACGTACCGCTTGATCGATAACAATTCGTGCTAAATCAAAATGATGAGTTTGCGGATGCTGTGCTAGGTAATCACGTAGCACTAAGCCCAGATCGATTGGCGCACCTTGCTCTTTATGAACTTTAAGCATGCCTGCAATACGATCTGACAATTCATCATTGACCTGTTGGAACTCTTCGTATTCCACTTCTAGTGGTACTTGGCCGGTAACTTCATCATCTCTCAGTACCAAAGCCTCATCACGAAGGTCAGTTAAGCGCTCAGCATCTGCGTAAGTCAGGTACCAAGGCATATCGAAATACTCTTTGACGGACTGACGTAAACGAGAACTGAATGCTCGGTTCTTATCCATATCAATCGCGGTTCGAATAAATTTGTGGACGTGACGGTCATAACCGATCCAAAGATCGATCGCTTGCTGACCCCAGCTGGTGATGCGATCAAGCTTCATTTGCAGACCAAATAAGGTTTCTGCGATGAACTCCAGCTCGTCATCGCCATAAACCAGTTCTTGAATATCAAGAATCTGCGTCTGTAGCTCGTCGCCCGCGGCTTGAAGCGTATCTTGCAGCTCTTTGAGGGTATTGGATGTCTCAGAAAGCAACGCTTCACAGTTGTTGATGGCGTCGCGCCAGTCTTTGTTTAACAGTTCAGCAATCTGAATCTTAACCGACTGCTGCTGCTCATCCATCACACGTTGGTTCAGATCGATCTGATCGAAGATCTCTCCCACTGAGTACTTAAGCACACCATAGACGTTCTTACGCCAATGACCTGGCGTTCCGCCCTGACGCGCAGACTCAATCGCCTTCGACATTTCGTCAGCAACCATTGAAAGCTGGATAGAGAGCTTAAGTTTGGAGAATTCACGATGTCGGACGTAGTAGTCGGTAATCCCTATCGCAAGAGGTGACAGACGATAGATACTGGCTCCATCGGTCAATTCACTAGTAAAACGGCTAATGAGTCGTTGTTTGACCATTTCGTTAATCGCGTTGTTAGCGCGAAACGCCGACGCATCACCCGTTCCTTCAAATAATCGGGTAACAATGGTAAACGCGTCATGCAGTTCACCTTCACCCAATTCTTCATCGAACCTTTCATTACTGAGCACAGCAATAGCGATTAGAAATGCCAGTCGCTCTGTTGTCAGGTTCAATGAGAAATCATGCTGCTTAACCCAACCGACGAGTTCATCGATCGGCTGTTCAGCATTTAGAGTCATCTCACTCATTGTTAGTCCTGCTTATCTTTCTTTTGTGCCCATACATGTATGTATCGGCCTAACGAGAGGTATGGCTCTTCTCTGCACAGTTGTCTTTCTAGTGCCAACACATCTTCATACTGATAATCGCCCATGTACTCCATATTACCTATGTAGTCACTAAAGCAGCGAATACCAGATTTGCCACAAATTGAAAAACCAGCGTCTTCAATCCACTGGTAGACCTCTTCAGGTTTTAAGCCTTTTTGTGGCTGCAATTTAAATCTTTTGCGATGCGGCATCCCATCTAATACATGCGGAATGTTGCCACACACGACATTCTTATAGACCAAACCATGGTGGTTATAAAACATGATAGATGCCATCCCACCTGGCTTAACCTGCTCTAATACTTTCTCTAGCGCAGGTTTTGGATCCGCTAACCACTCCATCACCGCATGAAACAGGACCACATCCACTTGGGATTCTAGGTGCTGGTCAAGCGATTGGACTGGCGAATGAATGAAGCGATACTGCTCAAGCAGGCCATTATTTGCAATATCCTGCTCTGCCAATAGCAACATTTCAGAAGATAGATCACATAACGCGACATGATGTCCGAGCTTAGCTAGCTTTTGCGACATTTGTGCCAAACCGCCACCCGCATCTAGCACATTGAGTTGCTGATTTGTCCCATCAACAGTATTAAGTATCTGTTGAAGATCTTCCCAAACAATGACTTGGCGAATCTCTCCTTTGTCAGAACCGTAAATATTTTTTGCAAATTTGTGGGCAATATCGTCGAAATTGCGGTCTTCAGTCACAGCAGCTTAGGTTATCATGTCTAATCGTGCTGCTATTCTGTCATAAGAAAAGCAGGAATAAAGAGGCTTTCTCTTAAATTATAATCAATTGATGTTTTTTCGGACTATTTAGTATGTTTGAGCTGAAAAAAGTTGTGTCTTCTCTACTTATGCCGCTTCCCGCGATGCTAATCATCGGTCTATTCGGCTTAATGTTGATCATGTTTACTCGTAAACAGAAGACCGGCTGCTTTGTTGTTCTATTCTCTTTCATCGGCATCTTCCTTATCGCTTTTCAACCCGTCTCCTCTCGTTTGTTGATGCCGCTTGAACGCCAATACTCTGCTTTTTTTCCGGTCGACCAATCGATCGATTACGTTATGGTGCTCGGCAGTAACCATGTCGTGGACGATAAGATCCCACCCACTTCTGAATTAAGCCGTACAGGTTTAATGCGCCTTGCAGAGGGCATACGTATTGCGCGTATTTACCCCGGTTCTAAATTAATTCTATCCGGTTATGCAGGCAGCTCTGAAGTGAGTAATGCACGAATGATGGCAAAAGTGGCTCTCGCCCTTGGGGTATCGAAGTCTGACATTATTTTGTTAGAAACCGCCAAAGACACTTGGGAAGAAGCAAGACAAGCGGCAGCGTTCGTCAATACCAAAAAACTGGTTGTGGTCACTTCAGCAAGTCACATGGAGCGGGCACTAAATGAATTTCATGCTGCAGGATTAAAACCGTATCCTGCACCGACTAACTATCTGGCGCACCACAACATTTCCCAAGCATGGGAAAAATATACCCCGAAAGGGAAGTACCTTGAGCAAACCGAGCGTTATTGGCACGAAACCTTAGGTCAAATTTGGCAAACGCTTAGAAACTGGGCATCAGATTATGAAGAGCAAGCGCTGCAAGCTTCTGAAAGCAAAGTTTGATACCAAGTTAAATAAGATTGGTATCAATCCTAGATAGAAAAATACCGAGGCAAGCCTCGGTATTTTTATGTCTGTTGACGCGGTGACAGTTAATCACCTGCAAACATATAGCCTTCGCCATGAACGGTGACAAAAATTTGTGGATTCTTTGGATCGAATTCCATTTTTGCTCGCATGCGACGAATCAACACGTCAATTGTGCGATCGTTTGGTGCATCAACACGGTGGCTGATCATGTTCAAGATACGCTCGCGACTAAGAACTTGATTCGGATAAGAGGATAAAGCCACTAACAGTTCATATTCTGCTTTAGTCAGCTTAACTGGCTCCCCGTTACGACTCAGAGCACGGCGCTGAACGTCAAATGTCCACTCGCCAAAGCGAACGACATTATCATCTTGCTTCGCTGCGCTGTCAGAGCCTGACGAATTACGTGCAGCAGAAATTCGCCACAGCAAATTCTTAACTCGAACCAGTAGCTCTCGTAATTCAAAAGGTTTAGTGACATAGTCATCAGCACCCATTTCGAGGCCAACGATTTTGTCGATGCTGTCCGTGCGTCCTGTTACCAGGATAATTCCAATGTCTGATTGACTGCGAAGTTCGCGAGTTAGCATTAATCCATCTCCACCCGGCAGATTAATATCCAACATCACCAAATCAATCGCGTTGCTTTGTAGCATGTCTCGCATCTCCTCGCCGCTTTCTGCTTCACTGACTTGGTAACCTTCATTCTGAAAGTAGCCAACAAGCTTGCTGCGAGTCACTACGTCGTCTTCTACTACTAGTACATGATAACTCATCTGCACCACTTAATTTGCATTGGGAATAGTTCTATCATTTATTCTATTCATAAATAGTAACATTTCTAGTATTTATCACTTTAAAAACGAGAAAGATGATTTTTTATTGATTCAAAACAAAACCTCCGCCTTTGTTAATATATGCTCATAATTCGTCTTTTATTGTCACGTAAGCCATTACCGCTATTCATTTTTATTAGTTACACTAATAGGTAGTTATTTTGGGAGTGATACCTAATGCAAGAAATCAAAGCATTCAACGAGAAACGTGCGGAAATTTATTGGTGGCTTTCAAGCCTTTACGCCAAGGAATTAACGGAAGAGAATCTGGAGCAGTACCATTCAGCTCAAATCCGCTCTTTCCTTACTGGCCTTGGCGAGAATGCCGCTCTTAAACCGTCGATTGATCGTGTCATTGATGCACTTAATCGCTTAATCGATCGCGAAGATGCGCAACTAGAGCTTGCCGCTGACTTTTGTGATCTATTTTTAAAGTCTGACCGCGACTCGGCACTGCCTTATGCTTCAATGTACATTGGAGACACAGGTCTGCTTAACGACAAGCCTGCCAAAGAGATGGAAGCATTAATGCTAGAGCATGGTGTAGCCGTTGATGAAAGCCTAAATGAGCCGGCTGATCACATTGCCATTGAGCTGGATTTTCTCGGTAACCTTATCATTCGCTCTAATGAACTTGAGCAAGAGCGTCATATTGAAGAAGCGCTTATCGAACAAGAGAGCTTCATTCGTCAGCACCTTCTAAGTTGGACACCTAAGTTTTCGGCTAAGTGTCAAACGCTCGATGAATTCGGTTTTTACTCTGCGATCGCTTCTCTCACTGTGGCGTTCTTGGAGTTGGACTGCACATATTTAATCGGCGAATAGAGTCTGACAATGTGAACTGGCACAGGTCAGTTTGACGAAATGTGTTTGCCCTAAGTCGGATTGCGGTCTAAAATCGTGACCGCAAACGATAAAAATGAACTATTCAAATACAAACCGCTAAATAAGAGCGGTTTTTGTGTTTCTGATACTTTCTGCCAACTTATTCTAAACTGAATATATTCTCGTGGCAGTCATCGACAGGACAAAATTTATGGCCACTATTAAAGACGTTGCTCGCCTTGCTGGTGTTTCAACAACCACTGTGTCTCACGTGATTAACAAGACACGCTTTGTTGCCGAAGCGACACAAGAAAAAGTGATGGAAGCGGTAACCGAGCTTAACTATGCACCGAGTGCCGTTGCTCGTAGTCTTAAGTGCAACACTACTCGTACAATCGGTATGTTAGTGACGCAATCGACTAACCTATTTTTCTCAGAAGTTATCGACGGCGTAGAAAGCTACTGCTACCGCCAAGGTTACACCTTGATTCTGTGTAATACCGGCGGCATCTATGAGAAGCAACGCGACTACATTCGCATGCTGGCTGAAAAGCGTGTAGATGGCATCCTAGTGATGTGTTCAGATCTGACTGAAGAGCTGAGCGAAATGCTCGACCGCCACAAAGACATTCCAAAAGTGGTAATGGACTGGGGTCCAGAGAGTTCTCAAGCCGATAAGATCATCGATAACTCTGAAGAAGGCGGCTATCTAGCGACAAAATATCTGATCGAGCGCGGTCATACTGATATTGCTTGTTTAAGTGGTCACTTCGAGAAAGCGGCGTGTGTTGAGCGTATTAGTGGCTTTAAGCGTGCAATGGCTGAAGCTGATTTATCAGTAAACGAAGATTGGATTCTTGAAGGCAACTTCGAATGTGATACGGCGGTACTGGCTGCGGATAAAATTGTGGCGATGGATAAAAAGCCAACAGCCGTGTTCTGTTTTAATGACACGATGGCGCTTGGCTTAATGAGCCGTCTACAACAGAAAGGCATTCAAATACCTCAAGACATCTCAGTAATCGGCTACGATAATATTGAACTAGCAGAGTACTTCTCTCCACCTCTAACAACAGTGCACCAACCAAAACGTCGCGTTGGTAAGAATGCCTTCGAAATTCTTCTTGAGCGCATTAAAGATAAAGAGCACGAAAAACGTGTGTTCGAGATGCACCCAGAAATTGTCGAGCGCAATACCGTTCGTAATCTAAATAAATAACCTTAAGTCAGACGCTTAGCTGGTAGTCGTACTATTGGCTAGGCGTATATCTCCCCTCTATTTATTGAACCAACATCACATTTATCCGATACAAACGTGATGTTCTGCGCAGATTTTATTTATTCTTAATGTGTTCGATTAATGCCACGAACAGGGCAAACCATTTCGAAAGGATGGGACGCAAAGCCTCCGGCCTTAAACAATTTATTGTCTGGTAGCGGGGTTGCCGATGGCGAATATGCAAACTGTCACACCGCTTTTACTTGCACTCGTATGACACCTTACTGACAATGTCTCTGCATAATTTTGCTAATCTCTCGGACCTGCATTGGTGGCGTATACTTATACACCGAGAAAACACAGCATGGATAAACCAATACTAAAAGACTCAATGCGTTTATTTGAGCAGTTAGGACATATTAAGTCTCGCTCAATGTTTGGTGGCTTTGGCATTTTTGCTGATGACACTATGTTCGCACTTGTCGTCAACGATAAACTACACGTACGCGCGGACGCGGCTCTCGCTAAACAGTTCAGGTCTCAAGGGCTAGAACCCTATGTTTACAAAAAACGCGGATTCCCCGTCGTGACGAAGTATTTTGCGCTTTGTGATGATTGGGCAGCTGACGCAAATAAAACGTTAAAGATTGCGAACGTCGCCTTAAAAGCAGCAAATCAAGAGAAGCAATGCCAATCGCAAGCGAAACCCAATCGTTTGAAAGATCTGCCTAACTTGCGGCTAGCGACTGAGCGCATGCTCAAGAAAGCTGGTATAGATTCGGTAGAGAATCTGGAACAAGTGGGAGCCGTACATGCGTTTAAAGCCATTCAGACTACACACTCTTCCGATGTAAACATCGAACTTCTCTGGGCTTTAGAAGGTGCCATTAAAGGCACACACTGGTCGGTTATCCCCCAAAGTCGCCGTCAGGAGCTGTTAACTCAAGTCAGCTAACCTAAAAATAAATTTGTTTAAGAAGTCAGCCTTTGTGCTGACTTTTTTATTGGTTTTTATCTGCCATCTTGAAATTTGTGGCTTGCTTTCCCTGTCTTGTCTAGTAACACTAATAATTGATATCCATGAAATATGATGGAGCTGCACAACATGAATAAAAAGATCATCCTAGGAATTGTTTTCGTCGCACTAATTGTTTTACTTGGCGTAAATTTTGGTCAGTATCTCACGCTAGAAAACGCGAAGGCGCAGCAAGCAGAGCTCGCCGCATTTATCGCAGATAACTTTACTATCGCCGCTGCTAGCTATTTTATCGCCTATGTTGCTATCACCGCTTTCTCAATTCCTGGCGCTGCGGTCGTTACCCTTTTAGGCGCCGCTCTATTTGGTTTCTGGACAAGCTTACTGTTGGTCTCTTTCGCCAGCACCATTGGGGCAACACTCGCATTTTTAAGCAGCCGATACTTATTACGTGATTGGGTACAGAGTAAGTTTGGTGACAAGCTCAATGCCATCAATCAAGGCGTTGAAAAAGATGGCGCATTTTATCTGTTCTCATTGCGATTGATTCCAGTATTCCCATTTTTCCTAATCAACTTGTTAATGGGGTTGACTCCCATCGCGACAACTCGATTCTATTTGGTTAGCCAACTAGGTATGTTGCCAGGAACCGCTGTGTACCTAAATGCCGGCACTCAACTCGCTCAAATAGACAGCTTGTCGGGTATCGTCTCTCCTACCGTTTTGGCTTCTTTCGCACTTCTCGGGTTGTTCCCTGTCATTGCAAAATGGATTATGACTAAAATTAAGGCCTCCCCATCAACATCAAACGGAAATGCATAATGAGGATCTATTCCGCATCTACGCCAACCGAAGCTCACATTGTTTGTGAGCTTCTTAAGTCTCAACAGATTGAATGTGAAGTCCGTGGCGAAGGCGTATTCGGGCTCCAAGGGGAAATTCCCTTTGGGGAGAGCAGTGAACCCTATGTGTGGTTACTTAACCCTCATCAAGCTAAGCAAGCGAAGGGGGTTATCGAGCAATTTAACAGTGCGGAAATCGGCAGTAACTGGCTGTGCAACCAATGTGGAGAAGTGAACGAGCCTCAATTTGGCGCGTGCTGGCAATGCGGTCAAACCGCACCTTAACAAATTTTGGGTGTTTCAATTTGTTGTTGAATAAACGAAATCGAGTGATGATTGAACTCTTCAGGACGCTCAACGTTACATACATGTCCGCAATCTGCAATTTCAAGTAACTCGCTCTTGCGATGCGCAGCAACCATCTCTTTCACGGGCTGAATAAACATGTAGTCTCTCTCACCCATTAAATACAGTGTCGGAATCGGCAACTCTCGATCCTTGAAGTATTTCATTAGAGGATTAACTTCCGAGGTAAGAATAAACCAACGTTTAAACTCTTTCTGGCAGAGCTTCTTTGCTTCGCGGATAAACAAATGGCGTGATTCTCTCTGGGTACGCTGCGGCATCACAATATAGGCAAACAGGCTATATAACCACATGTAAGGGATAACGTGTTTACACATGCCACCCAGTCTAACTAAGATCTGCGAACGGACGTTAAATCGCGTTACAGCACCACCTAGTACCATCGACTTGACTCTGTCGGTTGCAAGTTCCGCTAAGTTTCGGACAATAATCGTTCCAAGAGACATTCCAACAAAATGGGCGGAACGTATCTTTAAGTGGTCGAGCACTTTTAGAATGTCCATTGTCACCGCTTGAAACGTGTAACGATTCGCCATCAACTCTTTGAACAATTGATTAGACTTACCATGACCGCGAAGATCGATTAGCAACAGATTGAAGTGCTGTTTGTACGCTTTGATTTGCTTAAACCAAATTGAGGAACTTCCCCCCGCTCCATGCACAAAGACTACCCATTCATCGCTCGTAGGATGGGTAAAGGTTTTGTGGAATAGCAAGGTGTCACTCATATCGAAAAAGGTTTACTCAGCAATAGAATTGGTTACGGAGAGTACCATAAACATAGAGAGATTTACGTCAAATTACCTTAAATCTTAATTATTCTTTTATTAAAAATGTAAGTAACCATCAAAAAAGGCGCCAAAAAGACGCCTAGTTTCATATTAATTTGAGCTCAGCGCACTGTGATACAAGGATATGTATTCGTCAGCCGATTTGTTCCAACAGAAGTTTTGCTCCATCGCATACATTTGAACACGTTTGACTTCATTGGGTTGCTGCGCATGAAGCAATAAAGAGCGTTGCAACACGTTCAGCAATGCACTTGGTTGCGGTTCATTGAATACAAACCCCGTCGCGATTTCAGGCTCAGCATCATAGTCATTAACGCTGTCGCGCAACCCACCAACGCCGCGAACGATAGGGAGTGTACCGTAAGCCATGCTGTAGATCTGATTCAAACCACACGGCTCAAACTCAGACGGCATAATAAAGAAGTCCGATCCCGCCTCAACCAAATGTGCTAACTCGTTATCATACGCCTCGACAAAAGCGAGTTTGTCACTATGTAACGCCGCAATCTCTTTTAACTGTGATGCTAGAACGGGATCACCTGTACCGACAATAACCACTTGAACCTGGTACTTGAGAAAATCACTTAAGATTGGCAATAGATAGTGGACACCTTTTTGGTGAGTCAGGCGACAAACCATGCCATATACCGCTACCTCTTGAGCTTCAAGCCCTACCCTTTGCTGTAACTCTCGTTTGCACGCTTTTTTACCTCTAACCATACTTTGGCGAGTCGCCTTGTAGTTCACTGGTAAGTGAGCATCGTTTTGAGGGTTCCAAGCGGTGTAGTCGCACCCATTAAGTATACCGACTAAATCGTCAGAGCGCTGTTGAAACTCTGACGCCATACCATGGCTACCAAGTTCTGTTTTTAGCTCTTCAGCGTAAGTTGGACTTACAGCATTAATCTTATCTGCATTCATTACTCCTGCTCTTAGCATAGTAACGTGTGTCGCACTGACCGCCGCATCTGGCGCGTAACGCGTATGCATCTCTGGCAGTGACTGCAGTTCATCGTAACTAAATACCCCCTTAAACACGGCGTTATGTACCGACAATACACTCTTGGTATGAGTGAAAAAATCATGCGAATGATAACGGTGTTTGAGTAAATATGGGACAAATCCAGTATGCCAGTCGTTGGCGTGAATAATATCTGCTTTGAATCCAAGTTTCGGTAACATATCTAGGCTAGCCGCACTGAAAAACGCAAAGCGTTCGCCGTTATCGGCATACGCTTGATTATTTTCCGCGTACATCTCTGGCCTATCGAAATACTTCGGACAATCGATGGCATACACAGGCACACCAACGATCTCTAACTGTTTTACACGATATTCAGTGTGAGGCCAATGCTCTAACTGAGTTTCCAGAACCACTTGGGCTTCATTGATCCCAGCCAATTTTTGGTAGGCGGGTAAAGTAATACGAACATCTTGCTGCAGTGCGAGTAGTGCTTCAGGCAGTGCCTTGGCAACATCTGCCAAGCCACCGCTCTTGATTAACCCTTCAACTTCCGATGCTACAAATAGAATAGATAAATTCTTAGTAGCCAACTCTTGCTCCTTTAGGAATAACAACGATGCCATCTTCCGACACATGGAAGTGCTTTTTATCTTCCGATAGGTTTACACCAATTTGGGTGCCCGGTGCAATATCTGCATCCTTATCAATAATGACACGGCGTAAGACACACCCTTCACCGACTTTAACGTCTCCAAGCAAAATACACTCACTGATGTCACACGCAGACGCAATGTTACTACGGAAACCAAGCACCGACTTCTCAATGCGCGAGCCACGTACATAACTACCATTACAGACCAAGCTATCAATGATCTGCACACGACCATTAACCGAATCGGTAAAGGTTGCCGGAGGTAACGGTGGGTAGAAGGTATGAAGTGGCCACTTACGATTGTACAGTGAAAATGGCGCGTCTTTTTCAAGCAGATCCATATGCGCCTGCCAATAAGCGTCAATCGTACCGACATCACGCCAGTAGACTTCCTCTTTCTCACCGGTAATTCGGTTTGTGCTGAAATCATAAACGAACACGTCACCACGTGGGAACATCTTTGGAATAATGTCTTTACCGAAGTCATGAGAAGAGTCTGGGTTATCAGCATCTTCGATTAATTCTGAAAACAGTGGCTGAGCTTCAAATACATAGTTACCCATAGAAACAAGCGCATGCTCAGGGTCACCTGGAATCGATTTAGGATTCGCCGGCTTTTCTTCAAAGCCGATCATACGTCCTTCAGCATCGACTTCAATGACACCAAATTGAGAAGCCTCATCTAATGGCATACGTAACGCCGATACTGTCAGAGAGGCCTCTTTTTCTTTATGGAAATCCAGCATCTGCTTGATGTCCATTTTATAGATATGATCCGAGCCAAAAATACACACTTGATCAGGCTCTGCTAACTCCATGAAACGTAGGTTTTGGTAGATTGCATCTGCCGTACCTTCATACCAGCGCTTACCTGTTCGCATCTGTGCAGGGATTGGATCAATGAATCGATCGGTAATGCCACTGATGTTCCAGCCTTTTTTCAGGTGGTGGAAGAGTGATTGGGATTTAAATTGAGTAAGAACGTAAACGCGCATCAAGTCAGCATTTACAAAGTTGTTAAGAGCGAAGTCTATAAGACGGTAACTACCGCCAAAAGGAACCGAGGGTTTACTGCGAGATTCTGTAAGAGGACGAAGGCGTGACCCTTCTCCACCAGCAAGGATCATTCCCAAAACACCAGCCATTTAAATTTCTCCATTTTATTTATTGTGTGTGACAAGCCCATTTTTTAAGGGGTGGACTCATCAATATTTTTTATAGATATGCCAGTCCTATTTGGCATAACATGCAGCAAGAATAACTCTGCCAACGCCTTTTGTGACGATAGCTAAACGCTACTGTACCTTGTGCAAAAGGTTTATTATAACTTATCGTATTTCAGCAAGATTACAATTTAAAATATGCTGTACTATCGAGCTCACACTTATTACTTTTTAGCCTCCTGCGATAGCTCACAGAATCCTATGTCCAAGACACATCTCCATAACATACCGTATACAATAATGTGACCTTGCTCGCAAAGAGGTACGATGACTTACCATAACAAGCGTATTGAATTGTGAATATTTGACTAAGCGGCGTTTGATTCTTCGTGTATATAGATCGCATCTTTGGTTTCAGATTTCGCTATGTATAAAGAGCTATCAGCCAAAGCTAATGCTTGCTGCATAGTGACATTTGGTTTAATCAACGTCCCACCCACTGACAGTTGATTAATTAAATATGAATGGTTTAAATCTCTAGCTTGAGCTTGTTCGACATACTGTTTTATACGGCAAGCTATCTGTAACAAAATTTTGTTACTATCCGTGCGAACAAGAAGTAAAAACTCACCATCGTCCCATCTCGCCGCTACATCATATTTTCGAATCGCTTTGGTCAAACTCGACGCGACGGCTTTAAGTGCATCCTGATGCTTTTCATTGTCAAACACGCCACCATTAGAAGGGGACAGCCCAGCATCAATCCATATAAGCCCAAATTGGTGTTGCTCACGAGAAGAGCGAGCAAGTTCGGCACGCAGTTCGCGCTCTAATCCTCTTCGATTGTGTAGACCGGTAATGAAGTCGAATATGGCAAGTTTATCTATCTGCTCAGTGCGTGAAGTCACTAACTCCTCCAATCCCGTTCTTGCCGAAGTGAGTTCATGTTCAATCAAATCAACTACCTCATCGAGGTTTTGATTCGTTGACTTAAATCTAGAGAGTTTTCCGAGTCGTATACTTACTTTTTCAACAGGTAAAATCCAATGATTAACGATACAAAGATAACTCATTAAGGCGCAAAGCAATGCAACCGCCGTTAATGGTAAATAGAGGCTCGTCGCCACCCAGCTAGGAACCATGGCATCTATGCTGACAAAGGTCAGCTCGTACCAACCCAAAGCTTCAATATAGTGAATCGCAACCACCGCTTTTCCTGACTCTTGCTCTACCATCAAAACTTCAGCTTCTTCACCTGATTTTTGACGTTGCATTAACGTTTCTATAGCCGAGTATTCTTCAGCGTTAGAAATGTAGTCGCCTAGTGTGGGTTTCGCATTTTCACTGTCCCTTAGAGGGTAATGAAACTTGTGCGAATCAACTAAGAATTGGATTCTTCGCCCTTCGTCGACAAACAATGTCTTTAAAGCATGTGAATGATGTTCATCGAAGCGTTCAAATAACAAATCGGTGTCAATGCCTGTCCCCACAATACCGAGAAAGCGGTCATCTTCGACAATGCTTTGATTGATCCAAACCCGAGTGAGGTTTAAATGAGCATCACGAGCAATGTTAACGCTTAAGTCGACATCACTATCGCGCTGCTCAAAATACCAGTTGTCTTGAACTGCAGTCGGGTCGAGATAATAGCGAAGAAAGGATTGTTTGCGTACGCTCTGTACATCGTTGTAGTGATAACCGAAGTTTTCATCGAGAACGATGAAGAAGTTTTTTGATTTTAGTTGCCAGCGAAATCGGTCCAGGGTTTCCTCAGCGACAGAGCGGTATACCTCATCATTGCTGTTCCTTCCCCATGAAGTGACATTAGGGTGCTCCGCCAGCTGCCTGACAAGATTCACTTCTTTAATAATCGGCGCGAGCAATGTTTCGGCATCATGGTGAGCGGAGATTTGTGCATACTTCCACAGCAGTTCCTTAACGATACCGTCAACGACTTGCTTGGAGATGCTGTGCGCAGCAAATAGAAAGGTAGCACTGATACAGGCTAAAAAAGTCAGCAGCTTGAGTCTCTGTTTCATGATGTCCTTCCGTGGGTCATCTAAATCAATAGAAGCTACTTACTATATTGTCAAAAATGCAATTGAGAATCTTTACATTCACAATATGTATGTGTGAATAATTTTATATGCCTCTCATCAAAATGAAAACGGATGATCATACGGCTCATAAAAAAAGCAGCCTATTTAAGGCTGCTTTTTGTCAGGAGACATATTTATTTTTTCTTGGCTGGCTTTTTACGCTTATCGGTAATTTCCCATTTGCCATCAACATAGAGCGCAGTGTAACCCGAAGGCTTGCCATCCACCTCTGAACGAACGTAGTTCTCTTTCGATTTACGGCTAAAGCGCACTACCATAGGAAGACCATCAGGATCTTGCTGAGGGGCATCCGTTAGGTAATGGAACTTAGGTGAAATGCGGTCTTTAAAGCGCACGAGTTCCTCAACCAAAGGCGCACGAGTTTCGCGCGATTTCGGGAAAGTGCTTGCAGCTAAGAACAAGCCTGATGCACCATCACGAAGAACGAAGTAAGCATCAGAGTTTTCACATGGTAGTTCTGGCAGATGCACAGGATCTTCTTTCGGCGGTGCAACTTCACCGTTTTTGAGGATCTTACGAGTGTTCTTACAATCTTCACTCGTACAGTCCATGTATTTGCCGAAACGGCCGTTCTTAAGCACCATGTCACTACCACACTTGTCACATTCGACAACTGGGCCATCGTAACCTTTAACTTTGTACTCACCGTGTTCAACAATGTAACCTTCACAGTTCGGGTTATTACCACAAACATGCAGTTTACGTTTGTCATCAATTAAGTACGCATCCATCGCCGTTTCGCAGACTGGGCAACGCTTTTTCGCACGTAGAGCAGCAGTCTCAACATCTTCTTCAAGAACGTTGATTACGCCATCCTCATCGCCGAGGTTGATGGTCGTTTTACAACGCTCCTTAGGTGGCAACGCATAGCCTGAACAGCCTAGGAAGACACCTGTAGAGGCGGTACGGATACCCATTTCACGTGAACAGGTCGGACACTCGATATCGGTATAGACGATATGGTTCGGCTTCATGCCGCCCTGTTCTTCGTCTTGTTCCGCTTTCTCTAAATCACCAGTAAAGTCTTTAAAGAAGTCGTCTAGCACACCTTTCCAGTTAGCATCGCCTTCTGCAATTTGGTCTAGCTTTTCTTCCATACGCGAAGTGAACTCGTAGTTCATCAGCTCATCGAAACTGCCATCTAGGCGGTCTGTTACGATTTCACCCATTTTCTCAGCATAGAAACGACGCTGTTCTACTTTCACATAACCACGATCTTGGATGGTTGAGATGATTGAAGCATAAGTCGAAGGACGGCCAATACCACGCTTTTCCAGCTCTTTAACTAAAGCAGCTTCGGTGAAACGCGCCGGCGGCTTAGTGAAGTGCTGTTTAGGATCAAGACTCACTAAGTCAATCGTATCACCCACTTGCACTGCTGGAAGAATCTGATCTTCGTTTTTACCTAAAGGACGCTGAACACGAGTCCAACCGTCGAACTTAAGGATGCGCCCTTTCGCTTTAAGCGTATACTCAGCCGCTTTTACACTCACTGTGGTTGAGTCATATTTTGCTGGTGTCATCTGACACGCCACAAACTGATTCCAGATCAGTGAGTAAAGTTTGTGAGCATCGGCTTCCATACCGTTTAGATCATCAGCCTTCACTGCCACATCAGATGGACGGATTGCTTCGTGCGCCTCTTGCGCACCTTCTTTGCTGCCGTACACATTCGGTTTCCCCGGAAGGTACGCCTCACCAAATTCACTACCGATAAAGCCACGTACAGCCTCTACCGCTTCCGAACTCAGGTTGGTCGAGTCAGTACGCATATAAGTGATGTAACCCGCTTCATACAGGCGTTGAGCGAGCATCATGGTCTTCTTCACGCCGTAGCCTAGACGCGTACTTGCCGCCTGTTGCAATGTCGACGTGATAAATGGTGCAGATGGCTTACTTGAAGTCGGGCGGTCTTCGCGCTTACAAACTTCGTAACGTGCTTTTTCAAGTACTGCCATCGCTGATTTTGTTTCAGCTTCATTGACTGGCTTAAACGCGACGCCTTCTTTCTGCGCCACCTGCAAACGGAAGTCAGTTTTATCTTGAGTCTTAGTATCTGCGTGGATATCCCAGAACTCTTCTGGAATAAACGCTTTGATTTCACGCTCACGCTCTACTAGCAACTTCACCGCGACAGACTGTACACGACCAGCAGAGAGGCCTCGTGCCACTTTTTTCCAAAGCAGTGGTGACACCATAAAGCCAACCACACGGTCCATAAAACGGCGCGCTTGCTGTGCATTAACACCATCCATGCTCAATTCGCCCGGTTTCTCGAACGCCTGCTGGATGGCATTTTTTGTAATCTCGTTGAATACAACGCGTTTGTATCGCTCTTCATCGCCACCGATGATCTCACGAAGGTGCCAAGCGATAGCCTCTCCCTCGCGATCCAAATCGGTTGCTAGATAAACGCTGTCTGCGTCTTTCGCAAGCTTTTGCAGCTCTGCCACTACTTTCTCTTTGCCTGGCAGAACCTGATAGTTCGCTTCCCAACCATGGTATGGGTCGATACCCATTTTTTTGATTAGTGACTTGCGATCTTTCTCTTTTTTGATTCGTGCTTTTTCTTCAGCACTTAAGCCCTTGGTTGATACCGCAGCAGCTTTCTGACCAGTGCTTTGGCCAGCAGTCGGTAGATCACGTACGTGACCTACACTGGACTTTACAATGAAGTCCTTACCTAAATACTTATTGATGGTCTTCGCTTTGGCTGGCGACTCCACAATAACCAGTGACTTACCCATAATTGACTCAAGTGTCCTTTATCGAGTGCGAAAATATCGCACGACATACTTAATACTTTGCTTCTTTTTTTACTATTGAGCGAGATTACAAGAAGATCAATATCTTTTTTAAATTTCTATCTTGACTGCTCGACAATTCAGCGATGTTTCTACTTCTGATAATCAATTTTGCCATGCTGAACACTTCGTGCTTTTTGCCGAGTGAGAAAACGCCACATACTAAACGGCACAATATCTCTGACGCCAATGAAAGATGATGTTTTTTGCCACCAGTCACAAAACCCACTAACCTAATCGAGCATTAGCTTTTATGCCATTGATCTACCGCAATTGAAATTACGAGCGAACTGCCTACAATTCCACTCATCGCTTCTTTTATATAGAAGACAAATTTAACAAAGGTACTTCCATGAGTGACAAAAAGGCCATCTCTCAGTTTGAATTGTTAATGATCGCCAATCAAATTATCCAAGACCACGAAGATTATCTCGAAGGCATGCGCGCAGAGAGCGTTGAAGAGAAAGATGACGTGTTGGTGTTTAAAGGAAACTACTTTCTCGATGATAACGGCTTACCAACAGCAAAAACGACAGCCGTGTTTAATATGTTTAAGTATCTAGCGCACCATTTATCGAAAGAGTTTACGATTGAAGGATAACTGGATAACTGGATAACTGGATAACTGGATAACTGGATAACTGGATAACTGGAAATTAGCGAGGGTTGGTATATGGTGCCAACCCTTTTTAATTTGGGATGTTTCACTGCGGAAAACGGATGCGGGAACGGACTTCGTCCTACCGAGAACTAGCTATCTAGCAGCGCAGCGATCCGCAGGGCGAAGCCCGTTCCAGATTCCCGCGGGCGCAGCCCGATCTCGCCTCTCGAAGCAGAGCGTTCTGTAGGACGAAGTCCGTTCTATGTTTCTTAAGAACTCAAACCTTCCAGCTTATCGAAGTAATCTGGGAAAGTCTTTGAGGTACACTTAGGATCGTTAATGGTCACCGGCGTG
>WJXF01000072.1_pt1 | contig 33070 bp, 29 predicted proteins | sample 9263211 | NCBI WGS metagenome assembly WJXF01 (sample SAMN12697362, study PRJNA563984) | aquatic metagenome | isolation source: water sample from a prawn hatchery tank treated with erythromycin, plated on... | place: Australia | collected 2018-10-17
GCTTCTACACCATTGATGCGAGACAGATCCGCCGACTGGCTTGATTCAGAATCGAGCATGAAGTGAGATGAAGTAACGATCTTATCGCCTTGTTTAAGTCCTTGTAATACTTCGATTTGTTCGCCAGCTTCACGGCCAACTTCAATTCGAGCTGAGCGGTATTTGCCTTCGCCCTCAGCCAGAACAACGCGAGTCATACCGCCAGAGCGAATAACAGATGATTTAGGAATCGTTAACACTGCGTCGTCAGTGACAGGCTGCAAGGCAATGTTTGCGAACATGTTTGGCTTCAATGCGCCATCTGGGTTAGGGAATTTAAGGCGCACACGCAACGTACGTGTGTTCGGATCAAGGATTGGGTACACGTAATCTACGACACCTTGCCATTCATTACCCGGAATCGCGTCAAGGGTCATCGTGGCTTGAGAACCCGCTTTCATCCAGTGTGCTTGACGCTCAAAGACTTCCGCATCAACCCAAACATTGTCCAAAGGACCTGCACTGATCACCGCTTGAGCAGGGGACAAATAGCCACCTTCACGCACGTTTAAGCTCGCGATAACGCCATCAGCAGGCGCTTTGATTTCAATGGTTTGCGATGCTTTACCACTACGAGTAATGGATTTGATTTGAGCGCGGTCAACACCGAGTGTTACCAAGCGTTCGGTCGCCCCTTTTACAAGACCTTTGCGGCCAGTGCGGTACGCATTCAGCAATTCTTCTTGTGCTTTAACCAGTTCTGGAGAGTAGAGCGTGAACAGCACATCGCCTTTCTTCACTTTCTCACCCACGGCATTGATGTAGAGTTTTTCTACCCAACCCGCCACACGAACGTTGGTTTGCCATAACAGACTTTCATCAAAGGCAATATAACCAACCGTTTCGATGCGTGGTGACAACTGCTGTAGTGTCGCGTTTGCGGTTTTAACCCCGAGGTTATTTTCTACTGAAGGGTCAATAGTCACTGTACCTGGTGCATCTTGTTCACCGGATAGGTCTTCTGCGTAAACCGGAATCAAATCCATGCCCATTGGGGATTTACCCGGCTTGTCGCGTTTGTAATTCGGATCCATTGGGGCAACCCAGTAAAGCGGATCATTAGAGCTTGCAGCAGATTCGCCACCCATCGCACTCATGTCGTGAGCCGAGCCCGTAAGAAAATGATTAGCACCAAACCCTAAAGCACCACCAACAATCAGCGCGATGGTTGCAACTTGTAATGTTTTCATTGTTTTACCTTATTTTTTTAATTCAGACAGTTCTGGTTGCTCGACTTGATAGTCGAAACCACCGAGTAGGGTGGCTAAATTGCTGTTTGCGATGTTGAGATCGGTCAGCAGACGTTGTTGCTCTAATTGCAGAGCCAACTCGTCAGTAGTGGCAGAAATCACATCGTTAAACTGCGCTGTGTTGTTTTGATAACCCCGCTCAACGGCTTGAATGCGTGCTTTCGCTTGAGGCAATAAGGTGGATTGATAACGTTCTAAGCGTTGGGTTAAGTTGCCGCGATCAACCAACAGAGTGTTCACCTTGGCATTCATCTGCGTTAGTAAGGTGTCTTTTTGTGATTGTGCCGCGCCAACTTGGTATTGAGCGGCAGCAAGATTGCGATCTTGGCGGTCACCCGTAAACAACGGAATGTCCATGGTGAGGTAAGCGCTAACCAAATCAGAGGCGGGCTCACCCATCATGTTGTCGGCTTGGCGGTAGGCGTACATCACTTCGACGCTAAATTGTGGGTTGTAGGCTTGCTCAGCAATTTCCACCTGCGTTTTATTGGCAGAGATGCTGACGTCGGCCATCTTAACCATCGGGTGTTGGCTGAGTTGCTGATAATGCTTGGTGGAACCCTGACTGGCAGCAAGTTTGCTGTTCAGTGTGTCCCAATTAAGTTGATTGCTCGCATGCAGGGCCTGTTCATTCGCCAACCAATCTGACCCCAACCATTCGGAGAGTTGAGAGATAAGACGACGTTGCATTTGTGCGTTGGCTTGCAGTTTCTCATCCAACTTGCTGACTTGTAATTGAGCGTTGAGTAGGTCTTGCGCTTCACTCTTACCAATCGAATAGTTGGTTTGAATAAAGCTTTCCATCTCCTTCATCAACTTGCGGTTCTCAAGCAAGATTTGCTCAGCGCGTTGCTGGTAACCAAGCTCTAACCAAAGTTGAGTCATGCTGTTGGCTACCTCAAGCTCACGAGCATGCACTTGAAGCCCAAGGCCGTCGGCTTGTTGATTGGCTTTCTTCTGCTGTAAATCAAGCGTCGAGCCACGCTCAAATTGTTGCATTAAACCAACGGAGATGTTGGTCATTGGGTCTTCATCGAATTTGAAGCTGTCGACAGGCAAGCCACCAAAACCCACTTTCAGTTTTGGGTCCATTAAGGTCGAACTCGCGACGCCCGTTTCACGCATGGCAGCAGATTGCGCTGAGTATTGCTTACGATTGCCATCGTTACTCAAAGCGACGTTGATCAGTTGGGCAAGCTTGGTCGTCGAAGCTCGCTCACTTGATGCGGAATTTTGTGCTGCGTGCGTCTCTTTACCAGCGGCGTTAACCAAGGTTGGCGCAGCGACCAGAGCCACCATAAAAATAGGTGCAGCTAAGCGGTATGGTTTGATATCCATAATCTAAATCCAGTGTTCGCCGGATCGATGGAGGTGCGGATTTTATTGCGGGAACAGTAAAGCCTTGTTACCTCATCGTTCAGGCGCATTAAAACAACCTGCGATACACGCGCAGGGTCGAATGCTAGGACGGATTTAGGCTATAGGAGGTCGGTACAGGTCGCGGCTGACGTGTACGACTGGGGAAGCAACTTCAGGAGTAATGGTTGCGCGATAGACGACGGGCATTGGGCTATTGATAGGATTCGGTAGGGGGACGAAAACTATCGTACACGCGGCAGTACAGCAGGTATGAACCATGCCGGAGCCTCCACCACAGTTCATGCTGGTTTCTCTTGCATCGCCATCTTCGGACAGAGAAGCGTCTGTCATGGAGACGTCCATCATGCCAGGCATACCGCAGTGTTCGCTGTCACTCATCATAGAGGGATGGTGAGCCATGCCAGTAGACATCATTTGAATATTCATCAACGGCTCACTGTTCGCCACACTAGATACCAATAGTACTAGCGTCGTGAAGAGAGTTAACCAGATTGTATGCAGCGATTTTAAGTGCATACCCTTTCCCATGTGTTTGATGAAAATGATGAAAACCCTTCGATTCTAAAGGTTAACCTAAGGGTAAGGTCAATCATTTATTACTCTTATTATCAAAATAGTCCACCCCTTCAGTTTTCGCACTTTCGAGGGAGTAAAACGTTTGTTAAACACCGAGTGTTGAAAGTTAGCGAAAGAAACCCTCGCTTTTTATGACACGTGAAAAATGTGGTTTATAAGTTTTACATCACACTAACTTGTCTTACAAATGATTATCCTTATAGAATGCATGGTTTTACTTGTGCAGATTTGGATTTGCTTTGCTGCGGGGGTTGCATGATAGAAATTGTCATCGATGGAAAATATAGAATTGTAGAAGAGGGTCTAACCCTTTTAGAAGCAGCAAAAGTGTGTGGGGTCGAGATCCCATCGCTATGCGGAATGAACAAAAGTAATGAAAAAGTACCGTGTGACTTGTGTGTAGTTGAAGTCGAAAGTGGCGGTACTAAGCGTGCGTGTGAACTCGAAGTTTACCGCGGCCTTAATGTGGTCACGCAATCAGAACAATTAAGCGAGCACCGCAGAAAAGCACTCAACCGCATCATGACGGACCATTACGCCGATTGTGAAGCGCCATGTAAAACCGCGTGTCCAGCGGGCGTGGATATCCAATCGTACCTTTATCACATCGCACAGAACGATCATCAAAAAGCGATTGAAGTGATTAAGCGTACGCTTCCTATGCCGCTATCGATTGGTCGTGTGTGCCCGGCATTTTGTGAGAGCGAATGTCGCCGCTCGTTAGTCGATGAACCAATCGCAATTCGTCAGCTAAAACGTCATGCCGCGGATGCGGATTTGTCTGCGCATGAAGCCTATGTACCAGAAAAGAAACCAAGTAAAGGGTTGAACATTGCCGTCGTCGGCAGTGGTCCTGGTGGTCTAACGGCTGGCTACTACCTATCGAACGAAGGCTATGACGTTACGGTCTTTGAATCCATGCCAAAAGCGGGCGGTTGGTTGCGTTACGGTATTCCTGAATACCGTTTGCCAAAAGACATTCTCGATAAAGAAATCGAACTGATGTGCCGTAATGGCATGCAAGTTCACACTAATCAAAAGCTGGGTGTGGATTTCACGCTTTCTCAATTGAGCGAAGAATACGATGCGGTGTGTTTAGCTGTCGGCGCGTCTCAAGCGGTTGAAATGCATTACACAGGCAGTGACCTTGAAGGTTGCTACTTAGGCGTTGATTACCTTAAAGATTACGTCACTGAGCAAAACTATGTAACGGGTCAGAAAGTCGCGGTGATCGGCGGTGGTAATACGGCAATTGACTGTGCTCGTACTGCGCGTCGTGCTGGTGCAGACACCACGTTGATTTATCGTCGTACTCGTGACGAAATGCCGGCAGAAGACTACGAGGTTGTCGAAGCGGAACACGAAGGGGTGAAATTCCACTTCTTGACCAACCCTGCAGAAAACCTTGCCGATGAAACTGGACGCGTGAGTGCGATTCGCCTAGAGCGCATGGCATTGGGTGAGCCGGATGCATCTGGTCGTCGCAGCCCTAAACCAACCGGCGAGTTCTTCACCGAAGAGTTCGACACCGTGATTGCAGCAGTATCGCAAAAGCCAGACCTGAGCTTCCTCGAAGGTGAAGATTTGTCGATTCCGCTTACACGCTGGAACACCTCTGATGCAGATGAAAAGACCATGCACACCGGCACGGGCAACATCTTCAGTATTGGTGATTTCCGCCGTGGTCCTGCAACGGCAGTTGAAGCCGTGGGAGATGGCCGCGTTGCGGCAAAAGCCATTGATCTGTTTTTGAATGGCGATATGGCAGATATGCCAAAGGCGGCGTTTAACTCGCGTAAAGAGAAGAAGCTCTCTCAAGTCGACCCGCTTCACTTCGAGAACATCCAGAAAGTCGCTCGCTCTATCATGCCTGAACTGACTCCAGCACAATGCGAGCAAAGCTTCGCTGAAGTCGAGTTGGGCTTTGATAACGAAGAAGCGATGAAGGAAGCTGCACGCTGCCTTGAATGTGGCTGTCAGGCAAATACCGATTGTGCGCTGCGTGATTACTCCACCGAATATGAAGCCGAGCAAAGCTTTGACTTCTCCTTGCAGATTAAATCACACCAAGATTGGTTAGATCTTCGTGCGAAAGACTTGCGTCATAAGTACGAAGTTGACCGCAGTTCTGAGTTTATTGAGTTTGATGCTAACCGCTGTATTAGCTGTGGTCAGTGCATCCAAGCGTGCCGCGACAAAGCCGTACACGGTGTACTGAACTTCGTGTGCGATAAACAAGGTCGTCCGGCATTACGTCCTGATGATCGTCCACACTTTGGAAGTAATAAGAATGGCTTAACCCTAATGGGCGATTCGAACTGCGTACAATGTGGCGCGTGTGTTCAAGTGTGTCCAACGGGCTCGATGGTCGATAGTCGTGACCGTTCGCAAGGTCGTACTGAAGACCTGAAAGCGGTCGACACTATTTGTACATACTGTGGTGTGGGTTGTAAGTTGACTATGTTCGTGGACGAAGCAACCAATACGATTCGTTACGTGAAGGGCGGTGACTCGCCGGTGAACCAAGGCATGCTGTGTGTGAAAGGTCGCTTTGGTTTCGATTTCATTGGCAGTGAAGAGCGTCTTACTACGCCATTGATTCGCAAAGACGGTTGGTTGCAGCCTGCAAGTTGGGAAGAGGCGATTCAACTGATTGCGAGCAAGTTCTCTGGCATCAAGCAAGATTTTGGCAGCAACGCATTGGCGGGCTTCTCTTCAGCGAAAACTACCAACGAAGATAACTACGCGTTCCAAAAATTTGTCCGTCGTGAACTGGGCACCAATAACGTCGACCACTGTGCGCGTTTGTGTCACGCATCGAGTGTAACCGGTCTTGAGGCGTCACTGGGTAGTGGTGCAATGACCAACGACATTCCAAGCATTAAGCACTCGGATGTGATCTTTATTATTGGTTCGGATACCACATCGGCGCACCCGATAATCGCTTCACATATCAAACAAGCAATTCGTCCTCACGGCGCTCGTTTGATTGTAGCTGACCCGAAACGTGTCGATATGGCTGAACATGCTGAGCTTTATATGGCGCACCGTCCGGGTACGGATGTGATGCTCCTGAACGGCGTCATGCAACAGATCATCAAGAACGGTTGGTACGATCAAGAGTACATCGAAGAACGTGTCGACGGCTTTGATACCTTACTGCAAGAGGTGATGTCGCCAGCTTACAACCTCGATAAAGTGGAGTTGGTTACAGGTGTTAAAGCCGAAGACATTCAAGCAATGGCGCGTATGATTGGTACGGCAGATCGTACGGCTGTTTACTACTCGATGGGTATTACTCAGCACACGACAGGTCATGACAACGTGCGTTCTATCGCTAACCTGCAATTACTGTGTGGCAACATCGGTATTGAAGGTGGTGGCATCAACCCGCTACGTGGTCAATCAAACGTGCAAGGCGCGTGTGATATGGGTGCTTTGCCAAACAGTTTCCCGGGTTACCAAAAGGTATACAACCCAATTGTGCGTCAGAAGTTTGCGATTGAATGGAACGCGCCAAATCTGCCTTCTGAGCAAGGTCTAACCCTGACAGAAATCATTGATGCGGCTTGCCATCGTGACGTTCGTGGTATGTACATCATGGGTGAGAACCCAGTATTGAGTGACCCGAACCAAGCACATGTGATTGAAGGTTTAGAAGCGCTCGATTTCTTGGTGGTTCAAGACATCTTCCTAACGGAAACCGCGCAATACGCGGACGTGGTTCTGCCGTCTTGCTCGTTTGCAGAGAAAGCGGGGCACTTCACCAATACGGAGCGTCGTGTTCAGCGTGTGAATCCGGTTGTCACGGCACCGGGTGAAGCGAAAGAAGATTGGTGGATTATTCAAGAAATCGCTAATGCCATGGGCAGTGATTGGGACTACCACTGCGTGTCTGATATCACTAACGAGATTGCACGAGTGACACCTCAATACGCAGGTCTTCGTTGGGAGGCGATCACGCCAAACGGAGTGCAATGGCCGAGCAACAAGAACAACCCAGCAGGTACTCGCATCATGCACCAAACCCAGTTTACTCGTGGTAAAGGTCAAATGGTGGGCGTACCGTTCCGTTATGCGGCTGAGCTGCCAGATGAGGAGTATCCGCTTGTGTTAACGACTGGTCGTGTGCTTGAGCAGTTCCATACTGGCACCATGACGCGCAAAACTAAAGGGTTGGATAACCTTGCTGGCCCTCGTGCGATGGTGAGCGTGGAAGACGCAGAAGCGCTAGGCATCAGTAATGGTCAGCGTTTGAAGGTGTCTACACGTCGCGGCAGCATTGAGATTGATGCCTTTGTGACTAAGCGCATTCAAAAAGGTGTGGTGTTCATTCCATTCCACTTTGTTGAATCGCCAGTCAACCGTCTAACGACAACGGCGACTGATCCGCATGCGAAGATCCCTGAGTTCAAGGTCGCTGCGGTTAAAGTGGAAGTGAGCGAGAAAAAAACGCAGACAGAGTCTCTCGAAGATAGTTACCAACACGTTTAAATTCGGCGAGTCACGTTGTTGTGGGCACTGACAATTTGAGCCTAGTTGATGGGCGGATAATCTACTCTTGATTTCCGCTCTCACTACATTCACTCGGATTGTCTTTTTCTTCAAACTCCTTTTACTTTTCTGTTATCACCGCGCTCCGGTTAGTTTTCCTTTCTTACTTCTTACTTCTTACTTCTTACTTCTTACTTCTTACTGTCTCTATGGCGTATTTTTGTTCAAGCTCATGATGAGAGTGCAATAAAGTTTGTTGTTGAGCTTGTCATAGAATTGACTGTCTCTGACTGTCCTCTGTTATTTGGGCAAGTTCTATAACCTAAACTTTGCTCGCTTCCTATACTGAATTAACGAAGCAAGATTTTTTATAACAACAAGAGGAAGCTTGTATGACAAGAACAACCTCATTTGCACTCGTTTTATTACTTATGTGCGCATACTTTGGTTACAACCGTTATTATGTATACCCCCAGCAGTTGGAAACACAGGCGAAGTCCATGCTAATACAAATGGCAAATCGCGAAGAGTGGGTAGATGTGTTTGAGATGATGAATCGCGTAGACGCGCATAAGGGCCATTTGGAACTTGTTGCTGACGTGACATCCTCTGATGGTCAGCGAGCGTACAGTGAAGGTATTATCACGTACACGGATCGCGAAGGCGTTGTCTGTAAACAGGTAGTGTTCAACTTTAAAATAAACTCTTTGAAAAACTACAATATTTCCGATTTACGAGATTGTTCCTACGGTGAGTACTATTAATATTGTCTGAGAGTTGAGCTCGATAGCACAGTGTATGAATACACAAACAAAAAATAGCCCTTCGTTGGGGCTATTTTTGTTTTTAAGGAATGAACGCAATATCGTGGGATTAGTCGAGTGATTTTTTGAAGCGAAATGAAGCGACAATAAGGCCGATAACGGTGAATCCAAGTAACCAAACTGTATCTCGCCATAGCTCTATTAGGTCTGCACCACGCAGCACCACACCACGAATAATTCGCATAAAGTGGGTGGCAGGCAGCGCTTCGGATATCCATTGTGCCTCGATGGGCATTCCTTCATAAGGGAACATAAATCCGGACAGAAGAATCGATGGCAAAAGAATAAACACCGTCATCTGCATTGCTTGAAGCTGCGTCGTCGCAATGGTGGATATCACCAAACCTAAGGTTAAACTCGCGGCGATAAACAGCAGCGTACCAAACAGTATCTGACTAATGGCGCCGTTTATCGGCACACCAAATATCCAGTGCCCCAAGCCTAAAATGATAAACACCTGTATCAGACCAACAAAGATGTAAGGGATGATCTTCGCCACCATGAGTTCTATGGAGTGGATTGGCGTAGTAATCAGTAACTCTAAATTGCCACGCTCCCGTTCTCGAACAATGGCTGCACTGGTGAACAAGATCATCGTCATGGTTAGAATCACGCCCAACAAACCAGGGACAATGTTCACCGCTGAGCGCCGACTCGGGTTGTAATACAGCGCAACTTCAAAGGTTTTGGTTGGAGCAGGACGTATCTCAAAATCAAAATCCGTTAACGGCATGGTTTGTAGCGAGAGAATCGCAGAACTGATCATGGTGTCTGAACCATCCACAATCCACTGGCCAAGTTCTCGACCTTGCACCATACGTTGGGTTAAGTCGCTAGGCAGAATTAAAGCCGCTCGTACCAAGCCGTCTTGAATGGCTTGCTCGGCTTCTGTTGCGGTAGCGAAGGTTTCGACCACATCGACCACTTGCGTGACTTTGACGGACTCGGTGATCACACGCCCGGCAGTGCTGCCACTTTGATCGACGACGCCAACGGGAATGTTGCGAATATCGGTATTAATGGCAAAGCCGAACAGCAGAAGCTGAATTAGCGGGATCATCACGACCATGCCAAAGGTAATGCGGTCACGTGAAAGCTGACGGATCTCTTTGATCATCACCGCTTTCATGCGGGCAATAGATTTCATCATTGGCGACCTTCTCCCGTCACGCTGACAAACACATCTTCCAAGCTCGGGCGAGCAATGTTCATCTCGCAGCCATCAAGCTCAGGAAAGGTTTGGGTTAACCATTCGATCGGTTGTTCGATGTGCTGGTGGATCAAAATGCGTAAGCGAATGCCGAGCTGTGCGGCAGAACGGACTTCTTCGCGCTGAATGACTTTCTCTTTTAGCTCGCGTAAGTTATCCGCTTTGACTTCGACGATGTTAACGCCCATTTGCGCCATGAGTTCTTCTGGCTCACCATCGGCGCGGATTTCCCCGGCTTCCATAATCGCCAGACGATGACAGCGTTCTGCTTCATCCATGTAGTGCGTAGTGACCAAAATCGTCGTACCTTGGTCAGAGAGATCAAACAATTGCTCCCAGAAATCGCGTCGGTTCTCTGGGTCAACCGCAGACGTGGGTTCATCGAGAAACAACAGTTCTGGTTTATGCATGGTGGCTGCGGCGAGAGACAAGCGTTGTTTCTGCCCGCCACTCATTCCGCCGACGCGCTGTTTGCGTAGTTGGTCGAGACCGTAGGTTGACAGTTGTTCTTCGATGCGAGCTTTTAGGGCCTTGGTTTCCATACCAAAGATTTGTCCAATAAACTCAAGATTCTCTTGAACCGTCAGGTCATCATAAAGGGAGAACTTTTGCGTCATGTAGCCAATCTTGAGGCGCAGAAGCTCAGATTGTTTTGGGATCTCTAACCCAAGCACGTCCACGTTGCCCTCACTTGGGCTAAGCAAGCCCGTCAACACACGAATGGTTGTCGATTTACCGCAGCCGTTCGGGCCAAGAAAACCATAAATACTGCCTTTGGGCACATTGAGCGTGATGTTGTTGATGGCGGTGAAGTCACCAAACTTCTTCACTACATTTTCAGCTTGAATCGCGTATTCGGTCATTGGCTTACTCCACCAAATCCACTTGCGCTGGAATGCCCGAAGGCAAGGATTGTGCTAAGTCTTGTAGGTCGACTTCTGCAAGGTACATCAAACGCGAGCGTTCTTCCTCGGTAAGCGCGAAATAAGGTGTGAATGAAGGTTCAGTTGCAACCCAACGAACGGTGCCGCTATAAGGTTGCTCAACGCCATCTACATGCACGTTAACCGTTTTACCCGGCACAAAGTCGACTCGATAGTTAGCAGGAACATAAACACGAGCGTATGGGACGCGGCTGGCTTGTATTACAGCAACCACGCCATTCACCGGAACGCGTTCACCAAGGTTAAACGGTAGGTTATCTAACAAGCCATCTCGCGTGGCCGTGATGGTGAGTTCTGCCAGTTTCTGTTCTTGTAGTGCCACATCGGCTTTTGCTGCCATGAGTGCGGATTTCGCTTGTTCAATATCTTCAGGACGAGAGCCAGCGGTCAGTTTGCTGAACTCTTCTTGTGAGGAGTCTAGCTCTGCACGGGCAGAATCTCTGGCTGCTAAAGCGGTGTCTTTCTCTGATTGGCTGATGAGTTTCTTACGAACTAACTCTGCTTTACGTTGGTAGTTCTTTTGCGCTTCAACCAATTGAGCTTCCGCTCTGGCAACACGTGCTTGCGCTGCGGCAATGTCTTCTGGTCGCTCACCATTGGTCAATTTCAAAAGATAGGCGTCAGCCTTGGCTTGTTCGGCTACGGCGTGAGCTAAAACGGCTTCTTGGTTTTTTGTATCGAGCTGAACCAGCACTTCTCCTTCGGTGACTTGGCTGCCTTCCTTGATGGGTAGGGCACGAATTATCTCGCTAGAGGTGGCAGTGAAGGTTACGCGGTCACGTTCTAGTGTGCCAAGGGCTTGCTGTCCGTCATCTTTGGAACAGGCAGTTAAAAGAGTCAGGGCTAGGGTGCCAAGAATGATTCGCTTCATCATGCGACGCTTCCTCTAAGAAGGTGAGCTCGAACTCGTATCAAGCTATAGAAGAGTATGGGACTGCATTCAGTGTAACGTGAGTCAGTTTTGTCCGGCTAGGAAGTTAATTCCTTCAATATTCATCAATTGATTAATTATTGAAGTTGGCTTGATCCTGCTGAAGCCGTGCTTTACTTGGCTCTTTTAAGTTGATTACGTGAATATCATTTAAACAAAAATCTTGCCTTTCATGTAGAGCACGCCGTCGCCAGATACTCTTACTTGTTCGTCAGTAACTTCACAGTGCAAAATACCTCCGCGCTGAGAAGCTTGGTAAGCGACCAGTGATGTTTTGCCTAACGCTTCTGCCCAGAACGGTGCTAATCCAGCGTGAATCGAGCCAGTTACGGGGTCTTCGTCACCACCATTTGCAGGCCAAAAGTAACGAGATACAAAGTCTTGTTGATCGCCTTTCGCGGTAACGACCACATCGTAAGGAGCGAGTGTCTTGAGGTGCTCTGAACGGTATTGAACCTCAAGTACCTCCTGTTGGCTGTCGACCACCACGAAATACGCTTGAGGGCTAAGCAGTACGCGTTCCACATCGCAACTTAGGCCTTCAATCAATGCCGAGGGAATATCAGAAACGGCTTTTGGAAGAAGAGCAGGGAACGTCATCTCGATCTTACCTTGCGCATTCTTCTCTACGGTGAGGGTTCCTACTTCCAGAGTATGAAATTCAATCGTGCCATTAATGCCAAGCTCATCAAACAGCACTAACGACGAGGCCAGTGTGGCGTGTCCACAAAAGTCGATTTCAGTTATAGGAGAGAACCAACGAATCTCATATCGGTTTGCGCCAATGGATTTTAGAAAAGCCGTTTCCGACAAGTTGTTTTCTGTCGCGATATTTTGCATCAATTCTGGGGCTAGCCATTCCTCTAAAGGCACCACCGCTGCTGAGTTGCCTTTGAATTGCGTATCGGTGAAGGCGTCCACCACGTAGATATCCAATTCCATTTTCCTTCCTTATTCCGTGAGCGATTAATTAGCATAAACCAAGTGCAATTAAGAGAGTAAGAAATTTGTGTTAGAATCTTAAAGTGTCAAAATTATAGATTATTTTGTGTTTTTTGATACTTACTGACAAGGATTCGGACTGCTGGGTATTTAGACTAGTGTTGAATTCATTGAAAGGAAGAAAAACATGAAAGCGATCTACAAGTCAGTTTTGGTATTGAGTGTTTTTGCGGTCGGTTCTACCCATGCATTTGAACTCGTGAGTAGAGATATTCAAGAAGGCCACCCGATGGCGAAGACATTTGAATACTCTGGTTGGGGATGTGATGGCGGGAATCAATCACCACAATTGATGTGGAAAGAAGCTCCAAAGGGCACAAAAAGTTTTGCGATCACCGTGTATGACCCCGATGCACCAACAGGCAGTGGTTTTTGGCATTGGATAGCGTTTAATATTCCATCCACCGTTAGCGAGCTGCCTCGAGGCATTGATATGAACAAGTTAGGCGGCAAAGAATCTCGTATTGACTACGGCACAACGGGGTTCGGCGGCGCGTGTCCTCCAAGGAATGATGGGATGCATCGTTACCAGTTTACGGTGTGGGCATTGCCAACTGAAGAACTGAATTTGGATGAAAACACGCCACCAGCCATTGTAGGGTTTACTTTGAATAGTGTTGCTTTGGGTAAAGCGACATTAACCACGACTTACACGCGATAATTGAATATAAGGGGAGAGAATGGGTCACCAATATCAGGTTACGCTGTTTCGTGCGGAGCAGCAGTAGAAGCTTCGTAATGTCAGGATTCACTCCCCAAGCCTCATTCAGATTGTTAAGGGGAGTAAACATCTTTTCTGGAAAGATGAAGTACTCGACATCCATCATCCAAATATCATGCTTTGTGAAGCAAATGCATCCCTAAATTTTGAAAACCTTCCTCTACAAAGGCGATTTCTTTCTCGAATGTTCAGTTTTCACTGTGTGCCTAGCGATGAAATGTTGGAGCTAAGCATGAGCAACGCATTAGGAAACTATGTACCCGTTGTTGAGACAGATAAAGCATTGCAAGCGACGTTAAATGCTTTGTTTTCGTTTGAGCGGGAAAGCTTAAGTGAAGCGACACAACGCTATTGGATTATGGGCCTATATCAGCAGCTAGCTGAGAGAGGGTTATTACATCGGTTGTTCTCGAGTTCACATATCTCTTTTAGTCAGAAACTTAGTCGTTACTTATCGCGCTCTCCAGGGGAGGAGCATCCATTAGACATGGTCGCGGGGCACTTTGCTATGAGCCGAGCAACATTGATACGCAAACTGAAACAAGAAGGTACCCAGTATCGTGAAGTATTGGCAGAAGTGCGCTTAAATCACGCACTTTACTTGATGCAAAATGGCTCGTATAACGTTGCTATGCTCGCACAGTTGTGTGGTTATCAGTCAGAGGGGCGTTTTAGCCAACGCTTTAAAAGTAAGTTCGGCCTAACGCCCAGCGAGTATATTAAAACGGTAGTGAGTTAATGTTTTACCGCTTTTGTATTTTTTGTGCTTTTTAGGTTAGCCATAATATTTGGCTTTCATTCGCAATGCTACATTCACCAAAGCAATCAACACAGGCACTTCGATCAGCGGGCCAATGACACCAGCAAAAGCTTGGTCTGAGTTTAGTCCAAACACCGCGATAGAAACCGCAATAGCCAATTCAAAGTTGTTGCCTGTTGCTGTGAAGGCAATCGACGCATTTTTGTCGTAGTCGATGCCCATTTTCTTACCAACGAAGAAGCTGACAAAGAACATCAACACAAAGTAGATAGCCAGTGGAATTGCTACACGGAATACATCCATTGGCAGTTCAAGAATCATCTCACCTTTTAAGCTGAACATCAGTACGATGGTCGCAAGCAGGGCGATAAGCGTAATTGGTGAAATGCGTGGGATGAACACGTCGTTGTACCATTGTTCACCTTTCGCAGCGACCAGCCATTTGCGGCTTAGGAAGCCCGCTAGGAATGGGATACCAAGGTAAATCAGAACACTTTCCGCGATGTCCATCATCGAGATATCAACCACGAAACCTTCGTAACCAAAGACTGGTGGCAACACAGTGATGAACAACCATGCCATCACACTGTAAGTCACGATTTGGAAAGCGCTGTTTAGTGCAACTAGGGCTGCGCCGTATTCTTTGTTACCGCCACCGATATCGTTCCATACAAGCACCATCGCAATACAACGAGCAAGACCGATCAGAATGATACCAACCATGTAACCCGGATGATCACCTAGGAAAGTCAATGCAAGGATGAACATCAAAATAGGGCCGACAATCCAGTTCATGACCAAAGACAGCGTGATTGCTTTTTTGTCTTTCGTCACTGTACCTAGCAGGTTGTAGTTCACCTTTGCGAGTGGCGGGTACATCATCAAAATCAAACCAATCGCTAGCGGTACGTTTGTGCTACCAACTGACATTGACTCATTCCACTCAGCAACTTGAGGGAACGCTGCGCCAATACCTACACCGATTGCCATTGCGACAAAAATCCACACCGTTAGGTAACGGTCCAAGAAGCTCATTTTGTCGCTGGCACTATTTAAAACTTGAGTAGTCATAGTGTTCTCTTATTCGTTTATCGTCGAAAGGCGATAGTTAAAGGTATAGTTTATCTCTGCACGCCTGACCAGCGTGCAAAGGGAATTAATCAAATAACTTGGAAAATCCTAGATTGAACTGATCAAACGCGTCGCGTTGAATGCGGTAACACACCTTAGGTGGGTTTGGCTCGGCGCTGATAAAGCCTGCTTGCTTGAGAATACGCAAGTGCTCGGAAACAGTAGATTGCGCAAGACCCAGTTCAGAAACCAAATCACTGTTCAAACAACCGCCCATGGTATCGAGCGTGTGCAGGATATGCAGAATGCGCAAACGTGCTGGATGCGACAAAGCTTTTGCTTGCGCTGCGAGAGTTTGTTCTTTCTCGAGCTGTTGTTGCGTTGTCTGAAAAACAACTTCGCACGTGTCCTTGCACTTATCACTCATTCGCTGGCCTTAATAGTTAATCGTCGAATTGCGATAAAGTGTACGCTTGCTCTGTAGAAGATGCAACAACTCGATGAAAAAATTAATCGTAAAATAACGATGAATAAAAAATTGAAAAAATATATGTTTTAAAAACAGTGATATAATAAAAAATTACGTAGGTTACTAAAAGTTAACTAATTGCACTATATTTCTAGGTTACCATAATAAACCACATCCGACGCACAATGGTTACTGCGTCATCTTGTGAACTTATTTAAAGGTAATCCCATGAGCAACGTACTGATCATCAATGCACACGAACCATCACCATATTCAGAAGGTCGTCTAAATGCTTCTCTTGTCGACAAAGCACAGACGCTTCTGCAAGCAAAAGGCCATGAGGTTCGCGTTGTGACAATGCAAGATGAGATCAACGTAGATGAGCAACTCGCACACTTTGAGTGGGCTGATCGCGTGATCATCCAAAGCCCAATCAACTGGATGTCTGTGCCTTGGTCATTCAAAAAATACATGGACGACGTGTTTACTGCGGGTATGGGCGGCGCACTATGTGCATTCGATGGCCGTAGCGCAGAAGAACCAAAGAAAAACTATGGTACAGGCGGCACTCAAACCAACAGCAAATACATGCTGTCACTGACATTCAACGCGCCAGAAGAATCGTTTGATGATGAGAGCGAATACCTATTCCAAGGTAAAGGCGTGGACGATTTGATGTTCCACATGCACGCTAACTTCCGCTTCTTTGGTATGTCAGCACTGCCTACATTCGCTTGTTACGACGTGATGAAGAACGCAGATATCGAAAACGATTTTGTTCGTTTCGAAGCGCACATTAACGAAAACTTCTAATCCTTTTAGAAAGATAGTGCGAACTGAATGATGAATTGAGATGGACTGCTACATGCGGTCCATTTTTATTTGTTTGCGGCGAGGTGACGTTTTTATTACTCTAAAGAACTAAATGTATCTAGCTTACTTTTCGTTACCTAGATTAGGTGCGTATCTTGAGGTGTATTGTGGAAAGCAGAATCAGTGTAGATAGCAAAGGTCGTAAGTCAGTGGCGAACGTATGTGCGGAGCCATGTGCTATCGAGAAAGGGATGCGTCTAATTGGTGGTAAATGGAAAGGTTCTCTGATTTATCATTTGAAAGACGGCCCAGTTCGTTTCAATGACTTAGCACGCATGCTAGGCGGTGCAAGTAAAAAGATGATCGACCAACGCCTTAAAGAGCTAGAAGCGGAAGGTATGGTGGTGCGCAAAGTGATCAGCGACCGCCCAATTGCCGTAAGCTATGAACTAACAGAGTTCGGCCGTACCGCACTTAAGATTCTTGATGATTTGCGAATTTGGTCTGAAAAGCATCAAATTGAGCTTCGTTAAGACCAAAGTAGTTAATCGCAAACGTTACTCTCTTTTGAAAGCTGATTAACAATACATCGCCGTTTATACCCAAGTAACTTAGATGTGCTTCATTTAAATCGTAATTTGTTTCGTAAAACAACGTACTCTTTCGAGTCAGGCATATCGAAGCTACTTGAGCATAATCGTACTTTTTAAGTTTTTGATTTTTAGTTATTATTTTATCATACTTAATAAGTTGTAGAATAAATCACTCACTTCAGTTGAATTTAAAAAAGCACTATTTAATTCCAGTTTCTTTTCAAAATCGGAATATTTATCGAATTCCTCTTTCTCAACTAAACCTATTGGTGAGTTGTCGTTAACGTGGCTTTCATATTTTTTGATGGTATATAATTTAGACTTTTCGTCAAAATATTGAATTATCTTAATGTTAACGTCAGGTCTCTCCGTATTATACGTGATCGTAATTTTTTCATAATCTTTATTAATCGGAGTCGTAAGCCCTGTAGGGTAGATGATTTTAAACCTATTAATGTCATTCTTCTTCGTGCTTCTATAATGTTTTGAGTATGAAAAGTTTTCAATTGCACTTTTAGTGACGATAATTGACTCACCTTTCTTTAAACCGTATTCGGTACATTCATAATCGTCGACAACCGTAGAATTTCTTTTCTTTTCAATCAGGTAGGACATAGTTGCAGATGTCCCTCCGTGTTCCAGTTTTTGTTGGTTTACAGAACAATAGAAATGACCTTTGTCCACCGTCATTGCGTTGACTTGTTCCGGATTTGAAATGGTGGGATGTATATCTTTTGCTGGATCGTTGTCGCTTCCTCCTGAACCGCATCCAACTAATCCGATACAAACGGCCATATAAAGCAAAGAGATTTTATTCATACTGTATTTCTCAATTAAGATGTGTGATTGCAAATAACGATTAATTACATTTTTATAAAGTGAAATGTTTTTTATTTTAATTGAACGGTGTTTTATTGGTAATTTAATCGTTTGCTTTTATTTTGTCTCTTACGGTATCTATGTTTTCATTTATGGTATGAATTATTAGATTTGCACAATTGTGAGTTGCAATAGGATAATAATCGCTAGCCAACTACTTGTGTAGGTACCGTTATGATTTATATATCCGTTAAGTCTAAGTTTTTAGTCTTAATTTCATGTATTTATCGTGAAAGTGACTTAGAAGTAAATAACTAACGTTGTTTGAGGGGAGCCTGGGCTTCACTGATCTTGTTTTTCATTAAGGCGTTGTATAATGAACAAGGACTCTATTTCCAACTTGTTGATACATATCAGATCTCACGGATCTGATATGCATTCCAAGTTATTCTCACTAAGGCAAGAATCCTAGCTTATTTAAGGATAGAAAGTTTACTTGGGTGTAGAAGATATTAGTAATCCAATGTGCCACGGATAGGGTAGTTATTGTTTGGATCGCGAATCCATGCCAATCCGCGTGATAGCGCGCCAAGCTCAGGGCGAACAAACGGGTTGTTTGAAATATCCACCACGTGTAAGTCGCCGTGTTCATTCACCACAAACAGACCTGGTTCTGCGAAATTATGATCGGTTTCCTGTTCAGATCGAGGAATAGATACATACAAGCCTAGCGTTTTCATTTGTTCTTCGGTCAGGCCGTAAGCGATAGGGAAGCTGATTTCGAGTTTCTCTAGATGCCCCTCTAGCTGTGCTTTTGAATCGCCAGAAACGGCAAGAATATCGACGCCAGCATCAGCGAAAGCCTGTTTGTAACTCTCAAGCTCATTGAGGTACTTAGTACAAAGAGGGCAGTGTTTACCACGATAAACGAATACTGCTTGCCAAGTCGCATCACCTTGCGGCTGACCCAACGTTACGCTTGAACCATCTAGCAAAGTGGCTTGAAGATGAGGGAAGCTGTCGCCCGCTTTAAGTTTCACTGAAGTTGCCATATTGACTCCCGAATTGGTGGTGTATATCCATGAATGCCCCCTTTCTCAACAAAGCGATTGGGGGATGAGACTTCAATGTAGACTCTGTTTTGCGGTGTTTCAACTAGTTAACTTTTAGTAACCACAAAAACTGCAATGGAGCTTTAAGGTGTAATTTGACTTAGCTTAGGGTGATAAACTACTAGCTTACCTGTTACCTTCAAAACGAGTTAGGTTTAAAGGTAAACCTTCTCATAAAACAATGAGTTTAGAGCCTTAAGGAATGACGATAAGTTAGCGGTTATCATTGAATTAAATGTTGAAGTTGGAGAGGTGCGGAGGAATAGGCATTTAAATCTATTGATTTAGGTAAAGTGTTACACCTTATCTACGTGGAAGTTATACGATTGAAATTACCTTTAATTTTCGATGGAAAGGACAAAAACTAAGACTTTTAGTGATTTTGATGTTCAAAGCACATGCTTGACATGCATAATCACTAAATTATTAGAGTTTTAGTTCTTTCTGCAAGTTCCTAATATACATTTTTTATGTTTATTATTATATTAACTCTATTTTTTAAGTGATCTCTTCATTCTTTTTTATATTTGTGAAAGTAAATAATCACGATGAATGAAATTAATTAGCAACCGATAATAATGAATAAATTTAAAATAGAAATTAAAAATGGAACATTAAATATTGATTTATTTAAGCAGATGATGCCATTTGAGGATCTATTAGACTTCGCTTCAAGAGAGAACCCTAAAAGAGGTTTTTTATTTGTTTCTAAAGTTTTAGGTAAACATATTTCAGTAAAACCAAGTACGATGAGAGATACTTATGATTTACTTGTTTCGCAGATTAATAATGATCTAGGCAGTTTTGTGATTGGTATGGCTGAGACCGCGACGGGCTTTGGTGCTGGTGTTGCGGATAGTCTAGCTAGGGCACAAAGCAGAGAAGTTTACTATCAGCATACCACTCGTTACAAGTGCGACCTGCCAATCTGGTTTACGTTAGATGAAAATCATAGTCACGCTATTGATCATATTTTGTATCAACCAAAGATAGAACTATTAGAACCTATTTCTAATTGTCAGCGTCTTATACTCGTTGATGATGAGATTTCAACTGGTCGTACGCTAAAGTTACTCGGTGATAAGATTTTACCAAAGATGCGATTTGTGAAAGAGGTTGTAATAGTCTCATTAGTCAACTGGTTAAGCGAAGAAAATCGCGCTCAGTATGAAGAGTGGGATGTTACAGTTACTCATGTTTCATTAATTGATGGTCAGTTTGACTTTCAGGCAAAGCCTAACTTAAATCTTTCTCTCCCAGAAAAAGTTGATGGAGACCTTGTCAAAAAGCCTTGTAGGGATGATTTAGGGCGATTTGCTATGAAAATGCCATTCTGTGGTCATATACCTGTATTAGATATTACTTTTCCGAGAACTGTTATCGGAGATGGAGAGCACCTATATTTGCCTTTCCTAGCTGCGGAGCTAGCAGAGAGTCGAGGAGGAGATGTGATCTTTCAATCTACAACTCGTTCCCCGATTTTGGTGGGAAATGCAATTAATACGAAAGAAGCTTTTCAGGTGGATAGCCGGGATGTAGAGCATTACATTTATAACCTTCAAGAGAATGAGAGGCTACCAGTGCTCTTTTTAGAAGACGAATCACTTAGATCTGAGCACCAATTAGCCCAGCGTTTTTCTCCACTTGAGAGAGAGTAGTTATCATGCGTACTGTGCTTTTTACAGATATTGATGATTGTTTTATGGCAACTAAAAGGAAGTTTTCAGAAAGCGATAGTCTTTCTATAGCGTCATTAGATATTGACGGCCAAGCTCGTTCATTTATGTCAGAGAAACAGCGGACTCTTTTGGAGTTATTTATTGACACTAGATCTACAATTATTCCGGTAACTGGACGGAGTTATAACACGCTCAAAAGGGTTCAAGTAAGTTCATTATTTAAGTCGTGGATGGTCGTTTCTCATGGTGCTTTAATTATTGAACCTAACGGAAAGAAGTGCAACGCCTGGGTTGAGCATATTAAAAATAAATTTCCACTTGGATTATGGTCTGATAAATTGAATTTAATAAATGAAGAATTAAAAGAATTTATACTTTCTAAAGGGTTTAATGCACAAAGTTATATTGTTTCCGAGGATGATATTGATTGTTATGTTTGTGTAAAATGCACTGAAGGTATAGATTATGATTTTATATTCGATTCAATACTTTCACAAATCAGTATAGATTTAAATGATATAAAAATACATATTAATGGCCGAAATATGGCACTTTTGCCACCTTATACCCAGAAAAAATTAGCTGTTGATTATATAATACGTCAGCTAGATGAAAAGTCATTAATTTTAACCATGGGCGATAGCCTATCTGATATCCCATTTATGAAACTTTCTGATTTTGCTTTGATGCCCACTAAAAGCCAGATCGCAGATTCATTATCTTGGTAATAATATTATGAGCTTATCTATATCTCCAATAATCGGTAGTTATAATGAGAACGACTGTCAGTTCCTCTTAGAGGTTGTCAAGTGTCAGTTCTTTTCAATTAATGAAAAAGAAAATCTAATCCAGTCTGAAGGGGTTCATTACTCTGAATTATTGAACAAAGAATCAAAACCATCAATTAAATATCAAAGACTGTTCTTTGAATTTACCGATAAGTATAAAAACAAACTAGCAAAACACATTTTTTCTCTCGCTGAAAAGATTAATAATAATCAATTGGGAGATATCACTCTGGTTTCTTTAGCTAGAGCAGGAACACCAATTGGCGTTTTAATAAAGAGAGCGTTAGAGTATTATTTTAATAGAAAAGTTTGTCATTATAGTATTAGCATTATTCGGGATAGAGGTATTGATTCGGTTGCTCTTGATTACTTGTTGAAAATTAAAAGATATGATTCCTCTTCCTTAGTATTCATTGACGGCTGGACTGCAAAAGGAGTAATCACTAAGGAATTAAAGCGATCTATTTTCTCTTATAACAAAAGAAATAATACTGATATAAAACCGTACCTTTATGTTGTCAGTGATACAGGTGGGGTTGCCGATTATTGTGCCACGAAAGAAGACTATCCAATACCTTCGTCTATGTTGAATTCTACAGTATCAGGTTTGATTTCGCGAAGTTTATGGCAAGATCCTAAAAAACAAAAATTCCATGGCTGCGTAATCAATAATCACCTAAAAGAATTTGACTATTCCCACTGGTTTGTGGAAAAGATAGCAGAATGTTTTTTGAAAGAAAACTTTAAAGATGAACCTTTTGAGCAACATGAGACAATTGTCGATTTAGATAACACTAAAGATCAAATAAAAAGATTTATATCCTCATTGACCATTAAATATTCTATTAAAGATGTAAACTATATTAAGCCTGGGATAGCCGAAGCAACTAGAGTCATGCTAAGACGTGTTCCTTCTTTACTTATTGTTCGCTCAATAGACAGCAATAAAGTCAAACATTTATTAATGTTAGCAGATGAAAAAGGAGTCAAAGTAGAAGAAGAACCAACCTTGCTATTTGAAGCATGTGCACTTATTAAGCCACTTAATATAGAGGCAATAAAATGAACATCTCTAGCTACTTCTCTTTGGGAGCAACATTGTATACTCCGTGTAATCACCCGAATCTAAAAATGTTAATGAAAGAAGGATTGGGATCAAAGAGTATGGTTTTTTGTACTGAAGATGCCATTTCTGAAGGTGAATTGAATCAATCACTTAAGAATTTGAGTGTTGCGATCGATGGATTAGATAGTTCAAATACACAGTTCAAAAGGTTTATTCGTCCCAGAAGCCCAGAAGTTCTTGAAAATATATTGTATTTTAGAGGGATTGAAAAAATAGATGGTTTTGTTCTCCCTAAATATGATCTAAAAACAAATGATGATTATCATAGAGTATTAAAATGTCACTCTATTAAGTTTAAACTAATGCCTACCTTAGAATCTCTTGATGTAATTGATGCGTTTAAATTACCAGAGATTAGAAGAAGTTTACAAAATATCTATGGAGATATAACTTGCCTTCGTATAGGAGGTAACGATTTATTCAATCTTCTGGGTATAAAACGTATGACAGGCCAAACAATTTATGAAACCCCCTTACGTTCGGTGATAGAGAATTTAATTATCGCTTTTAGGCCATACGGTTATGAGCTTTCTGCGCCTGTGTTTGATATGATCGATGACCATAAAACGTTGATAAGGGAACTTGCTATGGATGTTAACTATGGCCTTTTTGGAAAAACTGCCATTCATCCTCAACAAGTTAAAATAATTGAAGGTTTTTTTAAAAGTTATTCAAATACACATATTGTTCAAGCTGAGTCAGTTTTGGCAGATTCTTCCCCGGCAGTTTATAAAATGAATGGACAAATGATGGAAGTAGCATGCCACAGTAATTGGGCTAAACGAACTAAATTTTTGGCTAATTCATTTTAGACAACTTATGACCTCAAATTGATAATTATTATTGAGGAAGTTTTGATTTAATATCATAGTGCGAAAAGTAATGATAAAAACATTTCATCATAAAGATTTAGATCCAACTCATGTTAATGAACTTCCTGAAAATGAAGAAAAACATGAATTAGCTGTCAAGAAATTTAGCCATATAAAGTCTAATAGAAGTCTTGTATCCGAAGAGAGTTTTGAACACCTTCAGAGTGAAAAATATTGGAAAAACATAAAATATAATAATAAGAAAAAACCTTCTGTTTTATTTAGCAATAAAATAAAGTCAATTCAAAGTGACTTAGTTAATGTTGAAGAAGATTTTAAAATTGAAGTTGACAAACTGTGTAGAAGAGAGTTTAAAAATGTCAATTTAAATAATGGAGACTATTTGGTTATAATTAACATTTACAATTCTATTATTTTCAATGATCCTATGTATCAAATAGAATTTGGAAATGTAGAGTCAAAAAAATTCCAACAATTACAAGGGTTTTTGTCCGATTATGCTAAGTTAAGTAAGGTAGATAAAATTTTAGGATTAGGACAGATCATTATTAAATTGGCAAAAAGTATAGATATTGATATTTTCAATCCACATAAATTTGGTACGAAGCTATCTAAACTTTTTGGTAACCATAATCAAAAAATAAGAAAGATTAAGTATGACTTTGATTATGTAAGTGATAATATTGACGAAAGAATAAATCGAGTATTTGATAACCTAGCTGAAATGCGAACGCATCTCGAAAAGTTTCAGTATTGGTCTATAGAGTTACAAAGCTTGAATAAAAACCTTATATTCAAAATTTTAGCATTGATACTAAGGATGGATAAAGAAAAAAAATCAATTCAACAAGAAAGTATTAATCTTTCTGACTCTTTTAAAAAAAACGGATTTGATTCAATTAAAAGATGGGAAAGGAAAGTACAAACTTTGCTTTCTCTAAAACATTCGATAGATTTGACTTTCCCCCAAATAGAATTATATAGCTCTAATTTGTTAGGTAGCTTTGAACAGTTAGAAAAAATTAAAGTAGATATTATTCAAGTCTGGAAACAGCAATTTTTAACAGTTATTGCTATCGACGAATCAAACGATTCAATACTTTACTATGAGCTGAACGACATTCAGGAACAATTGATTCGAAATATAGAGGAGCTGAGATAAATGGTATTCCAACCGAAGACTTTTACATCCAAAAATTTTAATTCTAGCAATATAGAAAATTTATCTAATACTAATGTTGTAAAAACAATAGAAAACTCACTAATAGTTGAAGGCACTACAGATATCTCTAAACTTCCGACGATTAAAGGACAAAATGTTAAAAGTATATACAGTTGTGTTGAAAAATCCATTGAAGTTTATCAAGCTGATCTGAACGAAGCGAACTTAAACCCGAGAGAAGCATTTCAACGTATAGTTACTCAACTTAATCAGATTGATATCTATTCGTCACGAGGTATTAGTACTCTCGGTCATGAGTCAGCTGAGAAAATAGCTGAATATTCTGACTCTATGTTGAATCAAGTTCGGACTAAAGATCTGGAAGAAATGGGAGAGAACCTAAATCAAGTTGTGGGCTTGGCTAAAGGAGTTGATTTAAGTGGGCTAATGGGGAAAGACAGCTTTTTTGGAAAGTTGATATCTAGATTCAAATATTCTAAAGAGGCTATTTTAGCTCAGTTTAACTCGGTAAGCACTCAGCTCGACAGGGTAGTAAAAGAGATTAATTCGCAGCAAGTGCGTCTCCAGGAGCGTTCTGTTCAGCTCGAAACTGTTTTTTCTCAAAACATAGCGCAGTATAAGGCGTTAACAGAAGCCATAATATACGGAGAATCAAGGCGTTTGCTCATAAAAGGTAAAGCAGAAGTCTTAGCAAAAGAGCTTGAAGATGAAAACTCTCCTTTAAAAGCGCAAGAATTAAGCGACTTACAGTCCTTTCACAATCGTATTGAAAAACGTGTTCACGACTTAAGGTCATTGCAAATGCTTGCGTTACAAACGGCTCCAATGATTCGGATGGTACAGACTAACAATATCACTTTGATTGAGAAGTTCGACAATATTAAGACATTAACGATCCCATCGTGGAAGAAGCAATTTACGCTTGCTATTTCTATGTTAGAGCAGAGAAAGTCGCTAGAACTTGCGGGCAAAATTGACAATGCTACAAATGACTTAATTAAGAGAAATGCAGATTTATTAAGACAAAATACGTTGCAATCAGCAAGAGCGAATCAACGTTCAGTTATAGATCTGGAAACACTGGAGCACGTGCAAAATACTCTGATTACCACATTGCAAGATGTTGTTTCCATTGAACAGGAGGGAGCTAGAAATCGCGAGATCGCTGATGAGAGAATGGTTAATATGAAAAAAGAATTATCTAAACTATTAAAAAATAAGGAATAATTAATGTCGATTAATTTAGAAAAAGGTAATGCAATAAACTTAACGAAAGCTGAGCCTGCGTTGCGTAAGTTGAGGCTTGGGCTTGGTTGGGATCTAATACCCACAGAACCACCAATTGACATTGATTGCTGTATATTTATTTGCTCTTACGATGCACAAGATCAGCCTAAACTTTTGTCTGATCAGCACTTTGTTTTTTACAATAATCTGGAGTGCCCCCAGGGAGCAGTGGTACACCATGGTGATAACCGCACCGGTGCTGGCGATGGTGATGATGAGGTCATCAACATAGATCTGCAATCAATTGACCTAAGAGCAGCTGAGTTATCTATTTTTGTTACGATTCATAACGATACACGTGGTTTTTCACATGTAAATACCAGCTACATTAGGCTTTACAATGACGTAACTGGGAGCTTGATTGCTGAGTACAAACTAGGTCAAGAGTTTGCAAACGAATCTGCTGTGCAAGTAGGTTCGTTAGTTAAAAGTGGTAACGAGTGGGAGTTCCATGCAGTTGGAGCTGGCTACCAACTAGGTCTCGGCGACATTGTGGCTGGTTATCAATAAGGTAAGATTATGTCTATTAATTTATCAAAGAACTCAACGATATCGCTTACTAAAGAAGTTGAAAAATTATCTAGTATTACTGTTGGTTTAGGTTGGGACGTAGCTAAATCGAAAGGTTTCCTTGCTTCTATTTTCGGTACCGCTTCAATTGACTTAGATGCATCCTGCCTATTGATTGATGAAAATTTAAATGTACTAGATTCTGTTTGGTACGCTCAGTTGAAATCAAAGTGTAAGTCTGTTATCCACCAAGGAGATAATTTGACAGGCAAAGGTGATGGTGACGATGAGAAAATTACGATTAACCTGACAAAGTTGCCTAATTCTGTTAAATACATTGCTGTTACAGTTAACAGTTTTAGAGGACAAACTTTCGATAAAGTCGAAAACGCTTTTTGCCGTATTTTGGATCAATCTTCAAATGAGATTTGTCGCTTCACTTTAAATGAACAAGGGAGTCATACAGGAATTTATATTGGCCTTTTGACTTATAAAAATAAAGAGTGGAACTTTACTTCTAAAGGGGTTAACGCTAATGGAAGTAATGTGAATCAGATTGCAAGCACGGTTTTGCAACATATATATTAATTAGTTTATATGATATTTTAAACTTAAAATAAACAAAGCCTAACTGTTAATTTTTGTTAGGCTTTTTTAATGGTGAATTATATTTGCTAATGTTTTTTATAATGAAATGTAAAATTTAAACGATATTAAAAATTTAATATTACTTAACTTTTCTTACCAAATTCGTCTGTGCTGAGTAATTTGATGTAACTAAATAAATAAGTTGCGATTTGATAGGCTGCACTAGTTAATAAACATAACCTTATGCGTAAACCTCGTTAGAAAACCACTAAATAATGCCTTCATTAACCGGGGCTTACCCACTTTTGGGGTTGATGAATAAACCATAAGCGAATAGAAGCAAAGCAAATCGAACAAGCGTACTATGTCTCGTCGGATCTGAGACCTAGCTATTACTACCGCACTGGTGGTAAAGGGCGTTTTCTCTATACCGTTGGGCTTAGGACATTAAGCTTTCATTTAAAGCAACACTAGGAGCGCAATAGAGTATCTGGCGCAAGTTATATTTAGCCGTAGATACCAGCGCGTGCGAAATAGTCGCAGTAGCTCTGAGTTTATCTAAATAACTGGTGCCGAAGTATTGCCCCATTTACTTAGGCAGACACATTAAACGGTCCTAGAAGTATCAGATGATGACACTTATGGCACAAGAAAATGCCATGAATGTCATACGAATAAAGAGAGCAGTTCCTATCATTTAGCCAAGGGAAGGATCGGCCTTTTAGGAGCGTGGATACCTTCGTAATCTGGCTTTAGGATGTAAGACATTCTACGGTATATAAAGGAGGTCAAGAAAGAGCTCAGATGTGCACTCTCCGAAAAAGCTATGTATCGAGTGAAGCAGTTGCTGGGTTAGAAACTATAACTAAGAAACTACCACGCTCAAGTTGGTGAAACTTACACCATGATTAAAAGTGCTCAACAAGCTTAGAGGGTTTGGCATGCCTGAAGCTCAGTGTTTTATATCAAAATCATTTCTCTTTAGGCTGTTTAGCCTCTTGTAAGAATTTTGCAACAACGCTAATAGTGCATGAAATAATACTATTTCAAATAGTCAACTTTTAGTAACCTGCAATAAGGTATTGGAGTGCAAAAGATGAAAAAGCAGAACTTAAGATACAACGAAGTGGGGGTGTAGTATCAGGAGCTAAGTTCTGCTTGAGGTTAGGCTATGACCACTGGAACATATCGTTAAGATAGACCAGAGTCATGACTTCTATTTTATTACTCGATTGAGCTAGGCGTTGCTGAAAAAAGTACGCCATCATTGGCTTCTTCATTTCTTCCTCCTTTACGCTGACGAGTAAATTATGCGTATAAAAGGGGAGATAAAAAAGAGAGTGCTTTTGTTAACTTTGTTCCTAATAACGTAAATATCTGGGGCTTTAAAGCCGAATTTGGAGGTTAATTGTGGAAAAGGGGAACTGATAATTAGGAAGTTTTCTTATTTTATTGCCGCAAACTTAAGTAAACTATTCCTATCCACAAACTTCACAGCTCTAAGGTTGATTCAGTGTCTGATCTCAATTTGTTTCGCTATTACCAACGATTACTCTCGTTTAGCGTTGGTGATGAAACAAAAACCACGTTACAGGACATTGCCGACATCATGTTCACTTCTTCTCGGCATGCTCGTAGCCTGCTAACGCAGATGCAGCAGAAGGCGTGGTTGAGCTGGCACCCGAAAGCTGGGCGGAACCAACGATCGACTCTTATTCTGAATATGGAGTTAGACGTTTTAAAAGAGAGCTTGGCTCTTGAACGTATCAAGCTAGGCAAGTATGAAAAAGCACTGGTGATATTAGATGAAGACGAAATGGCATTTGGCCGTTTGTTAAAAACAACGTCTGGTGCTTCTGTTCAAGAAGGACAGCTCAATATTCAATTAACCTATAAGCGAATGTTTGAGCGCGTCGTTCCACATCAACTTCAGCGTAGCAGCGAACGTTTCTTATTAAGGCAAATCTATTGTTGCTTAGTTTCGAGTGATAACAATGGGAAAGTGCAACCAGAACTCGCACATCACTGGCGTTATGACGAAGACACCTACGAATGGACTTTCTACCTTCGTCCAGGTCTGACTTTTCATAATGGTAATTCCATTGATGCAGAAACAGTGGTTAGCTTGTTTGCAAAGTTGAGTTCATTACAGTACTACGAAAAAGAGTTGGCACATGTTGCTAACATTACTGCGCCAACGCCATTGAAAGTTGTTTTTAAGCTTAATCGAGCTGACTTGGGCTTTGCTGGACTTATTTCTGGTGTGAAATACGGCATTCAACCAGTAAGCCAAGTTAACGTAGCGAATAACAAGCTGGTGGTCGGAAGTGGCCCATTCTCTGTTGTCGAGCACAATGAAAGTCGTTTAAAACTGCAAGCATTTAATGGTTACTATGCATGTAGAGTTCTAACGGATTTGGTGACTATCTGGATTGTTAATGACGAGCAAATGGAGAACCCGTCATTGGCAGCAAATACGTTGCAAAGGGATACTTCGCCCGAGGAGGATTTGTGTGGACACTATATGTCGACGCAAAACCGAGAAAACTCATCGGCGAGCAAGCGTAGTCGAATAGAAGATGGTTGCTTATTCGCCTTATTTAATCAGCACGCTAAGCACAAACTCTCTTTAGCGCAGCGCCGTTATATTAGTGAGCTAATTCAACCTGAGCGCTTGGCCGAAGTGATGCGCCGCGAGAATATTGTATTTGGGAGTATACCCGCTTATAACCTGCTACCAGGTTGGAAGCCAGTGCTCCGTCCGTTCAGTGAGCCGCTTAAGTTACCTAAACACATTACGATAGCCGGATATAACTATACCGCGTTGCGTCGCTGTGCGCGGGCTATTTCTAATCGTTTGGCGAGTGTTGGCAGTAAAGTAGAAATTGTTATGTATTCCTACCGTGAGCTGAACGAGAAGGCTAAGAACGGTGAGCTAAATGAGACAATGGTCGTAACGAACATAAACCTAGATGATAATCGTCATGCCTCTGCGTTCACGAACTTCTTCAGCAACGCTGTGCTATTCCACACTTTGGGAGAAAAGAACGCAAAATGGTTAGATGAACAACTACAGAGAGTCAGATCTTTCGTTCCACTTGAGGACTACCTTAATGCATTGGAGCCAATTGCATCGACGTTGATCAGCGAATACTGGATTGCACCCATGTTCCACCATACACAAACTTTGCGTTTCCAAGGCGTTTTAGAAGACGTCGCTCTTACTAACTGGGGTTGGCCAGATATTCGCTCGGTGTGGTCGGCGGATTAACTGCTTTAGTTATTGAGCAAAGTGCTGCTTCACAAATTCAATGAAGGCTCTGGTTTTCGCCGATTGATAGATGAGCTGCGGATACACCAAGTAAACCGCGTTGTGCTGGTGGTCGGTTTCTTCCGATAGAACCTGCACTAGACGGCCGTGCTCAACGTCTTGTTCGACAAAGTAACTTGCTAACCGAGCAATGCCATTGCCAGACAGGGCTGATTCTTTGAGTAAGCGGTTTTCATTGCTTGAAAGCCAACCTTGGGTTTGAACTGTTCCCGTTTTTAACGGCCACTCTTTTTGATGCAATGTGGTTAAGCATTGATGCTGTTTTAAATCTGCTAACGTCTCTGGCGTACCTTCTTCTTGCAGATACTGAGGAGAGGCAACCAGCCAGTGGTGGTAGTCCAAAAGGTGATGCGCAATCATATTCTCGGGCGGCGTTCTTGTTGCTCGAAACGCAAAGTCGACGCTGGTTTCCGTCAGATTAAACGCTTGATAGCTAGAAAGAATCTCGAACTCTACGTTTGGATGTAAAGCGCGAAACGCCACACACAAATCATGCAGCACCGCTTCGGCAAACATCTTGGGAGCAGTAAGACGAATCAGACCGTCTACTTGCTCAGATTGCTGACTTAAACTCTTTTCCATTTCCATTACGCGGCGTTTGAGATCTTCCGCTTGTGCAAAGATCGATTCACCTTCTGCCGTCAATCTCACGCTGCGTGTGGTTCGAACAATCAAAGGCGTGGCGAGTTCCGATTCCAATCGCTTGATTTGTTCCGACAGGTAACTTTTAGAGATACCAAGTTGCTCTGCTGCTCTAGAAAAGTTGAGTGTTTGAGCCACTTCAGCAAACAGCATCAGTTTTTCGATTCTCTTATAATCTGCCATCTTTATTGCTCGCTTTAATTGTTCGGTAACGAGGATAATGAATTCGATTTTACGGTATTAAACTAATTTTTACGAACGGTAAGATGGTTCGAGTTAATTTAAGAAATTGAAGATGCAGAAATCGGAAAAGTGAGAATAACGATGAACAATCCAACACTACCGCTCGCCAAAACCTTACCTAACGTTAGCCGCTTGGTCTTCGGCTGTATGGGACTTGGAGGGGAGTGGAATCGCAACCCATTAACCGCCCAAGATGAAAACCAAGCTTATGCCGCTGTAGAGGCAGCATTAGAGGTTGGCATCAATCTCTTTGATCATGCGGATATCTACAAATTCGGTAAGGCTGAAGAAGTGTTTGGGCGCATCTTAGCCAATGACTCAACCTTACGAGAGCGAATTTATCTGCAATCCAAGTGCGGCATCCGTCTAGGAGATGAGCAAGGTGTTAAGCAGTATGACTTTTCTGCTAAATGGGTGACGGCTTCTGTTGAGGGCATTCTTGAACGCCTTGGCGTGGAAAACCTTGATGTTTTGATGCTGCATCGTCCTGATCCTTTGGTTGAATTTGAAGAACTGGGCACAGCGCTAAAAGCTCTGAAACAAGCTGGCAAAGTTAACCACTTCGGTGTTTCTAACATGAACAGTGCTCAAATTGATCTTCTTCAACAATCAACGGGCGAAGTTGTTGTGGCGAACCAGTTGGAAATGAGTCTGGCTAAGTCTGACTTCATCAAGCAAGGCATGGGGCTTCCTTCGTCTGCATCTGACTACGTTGCAGGAATACTGGAACATGCCCGTAAGCACAATATCCAACTGCAAGCGTGGGGCAGTATGGCGCAGGGAAGATTCTCAGAGCGTGGTTTACATTCTGATGATCACAACACCAGGCAGACGGCGGAGATGGTGATGGCGCTAGCAGCTGAATATGGTGTGTCGTCTGAGGCGATTGTTTTAGCCTTCCTAATGCGTCATCCAAACCAAATTCAGCCTGTTATTGGCACCGCAAACCCACAGCGTATTCGCGCTTGTGCTCAAGTAGAGAACGTCACGCTATCACGCAGCCATTGGTATGGCTTGTTCGAGAAAACCCTTGGTCATGAGATCCCGTAGGAGAGAAAAATGAAATATGTACAAGTTCAAACTCTGATTCAAACGGCATTGGAAATTGCTGCTGCTCGCAAGCAAAACATTGCGGTTGCCGTGGTTGATTCACATGGAGAATTGCTCGGTTTTGCCCGAATGGATGATGTGAGCGTGCAAGCAGGTTTGTTGGCACAAAACAAAGCTTACACCTCGGCTAGAGACCGTCAACCTAGCGGCAATCTGGGTGCTTGGGCTCGTGAGACGGGTAAGCAGTTGAGTTATTGGACTGACCCGAAGATCACAGGCTTTATGGGTGGTGTGCCTATAGAACAAGAGGGGAAAATCGTCGGTGCAATTGGCATTAGCGGTTTGGCTGAGCAAGATGATGAAGCACTTGCGATGGAAGTATTAAACGCGCGTTGAGTATAACGTTTATCAGTAGGTGTGATGCTTTGTCCAGCTTTGTACTCACTGTAGGGACTCAAGTTCACAGGCTTCGTCGAGTCACGATGCTATCTAATAGCCTGAAGTAAGCAGAAGTTGAAATCGCGAACTATGATTAATTTATTTGAAAGCTTTGAGGCCTAAATATGTTTCATAAGGTATTCGTTGCGCTATTTTTTGTTCTCCTCTCAGGCTGTGGTACGAGTGACAGCGCGTTAAAAGAGAGCGGTTATGATGAAGCTTATATCCAAGGCTTTCATGACGGTCGGCATAGTGGTATGCAAGAGGCAGGGAATGATTTTGAACACTATATTAAGGACGAAACAAGGTATCAAACCGACTCAGATTATCGACAAGGCTGGGATGCTGGTGAGGTAGAGGGTAA
>WJXF01000073.1_pt1 | contig 32144 bp, 22 predicted proteins | sample 9263211 | NCBI WGS metagenome assembly WJXF01 (sample SAMN12697362, study PRJNA563984) | aquatic metagenome | isolation source: water sample from a prawn hatchery tank treated with erythromycin, plated on... | place: Australia | collected 2018-10-17
TACCTTGGTTAGTATGTCCAAGCGTATCTCGCACACTTCTATGTTGGTATGTGAGTGAGGTCGTATCTTCTAGTGCTAATAGTAACGAATGATTTTGTGCATGCTGAGCGGAGACTTCAAAACCTGATTCGGCAATATCGTTAGGTTGGATTTGGTCATTACGGATAAAGCGATAAGCCCCTTCCATATCAGCGGGTGAAATAGCAAGTTTAGACACGGCGACTCATGGTTGACTAGCAAGTGAAGCAGCCATTGATATCAATCGTTGAGTTCGTCTAGGGTCGTTAAGCTTTGCCTGACCAAACTGTACTTGTGCCCACTCCATTGGTGTTGAGTTTTCCATATTAGCTACCTAATCAATATTACTTAAGTGAGCAGATCGCAGCCTTAGAAATGAGTTCAAAAAAAATCCTCGAACTGAGTTCGAGGATTTGTGTATAAGAGACAGACCTGTGGGTATCCTTTTTTTGTTTTACACAATCTCGATTATTTCATCGTATAGCAACACTCTAGTTGATAGTCGTCACCATTTTTAGCGGTGTACTCTTTTTCTTCAGTACAAGCTCTTGGCTTACCTTTTTCGTCGCCTTTTACTAGGCTAATCCAGTGGCGCATCGCCGACATTTCCGCCATTTCTTGCGGGAAGGTAGTACAAGTCTCTAATTGAATATCTTCGATATCTATCAGTTCAATACAACCCGTACCTTTATGGTTGCCAAAGGTCACCTCTACGTGGCTTCCTGTGCCATCTCTAAACAGAATTGACGTTGGGTCTTCTTTTTCGCCCATGTAAGCGACAAAGTGTTTTGGATGCTTAAGACCGCTATGGCTGCCGTCTTTGAAATAAGCCATTACATGGCGGTAATCGATAACATAAGCGGTAACTTCTTTATGAGAGCCGTTCTCTAGTGGGAACAAGCGATCAAGTAGCTGCTTAGCTTTTACTTGCTTCTCACTGGCTTGGTTTGCATTGATGGTTTCTACCGCGAAGACTGCTTCAGCGATAAATGGCTTATTTTGTTTTTGGATTTCAGTCTTATCGAATGTCAGCATGTTCATAGCGTTTCCCTCGCGGATATTTCACAACTTTTATGTCCTAGAGCAAAAATTCCAAACTGGCGTTTAATTGATTTGCGAATTTGTGACTTTGCTTACTTTGTATACTAGTGAATTTTTAACTACAATTTCACAACAAAAATTTTACAATGTGAATTTTACAAAATGCCAGTGTCAAAAAGCCTTATTCGCCAATCCCATTTTTTAGGTACTAAGATAAGAAATCTTAGGAAACGCAACCATTTAACTATGGAGGACCTCTCTGCACGCTGTATACGCGTCAACCCAGAGTATGCCCCTTCTGTCTCTTATCTATCCATGATAGAGCGGGGAAAGCGCGTTCCAAGCATTGATATGCTAGAGGTCATTGCAGAGGTGTTCCAAAAAGATCCAGCTTGGTTTTTGGATGATGAACCAGAGCAAGCAGACATCACTCCTGACAAAGGCAATAGAGGCGGTATCAGTGGTATGGCGCTCGAGCCAAGCTTTTTGTTCTCTAATGATATTCTGCAGATAGCGATACCCGAGATGTTGTCACAAACTGGCATTACTGGCCGCCAGTTTGCACACCTTCTTATTCGTGCTCATCAAGAAAGCAATCAAAACCACTTTCCAGATTTAGAGCGTGCAGCTGAAGAAGTAGGATTAAAAAGGCTTAATCTTTCAGCCGAAGATCTGATGGATATTGCACGAAGTTTAGGGCTAACCATTCGCTGGATTTCTCGCCCTCCTAAAGATGTCGTGGACGAGTTAGGAGTAAGTGCAAAACAGATTGTCACCTCATTCTTTGAGCCTCCCGGTAGCATCTACCTAAATGAGGTACTTAAACAGTACCCAACGCGCCTTAAATACGATCTGGCGGTCTATATAGGTCATTGTGTGTTACATAGTAAAGAAGGGCTTAAGAGCGTACTCTCCGTTGGGCACGCGAATAGCTGGGAAGAAAATAGCCAAGCCTCTCCTACATCTGAGCTTAATTCCCAAGACATTTTGCAAGCATGGCGAGATTTCGAGTCGAGCTTTTTCGCTGGTGCTCTACTGTGCCCTAAAGTTCCTTTTAGGCAGTTACTCGATCGCAGTGGTTATGAAATCGATGTTCACCACAAAGCCGGTGTCTCTCCTTCTGTAGCAATGAGGCGTATGACGGTTGTCTCTCCTTACCCCCACTGGCACTACTTTGATGCTTACGGTCAGAATAAACTCAAAGCTGTATATCGTGGGAATGGTATTCCTCTACCTTGGGGGAACATGAGGAAAGTTAACGATCCTTGTCAGCATTGGGCTGTGTTTAGAAGGCTGTCGGAACCCCAGCAAGGTAGCTCGGCACAGATATCGATATTAAATGTAGGAGATGAGCCAAGGATTTACTGTTGTGAATCAGTCAATATGACTGACCCGGCAGGAAACAATCGTGTTCTTTGTGCTGGTATCGACTTAAACCCAGCTATCGATGCTCAGGGGGGAAATTCGATTGAATTGGCAGAAGAGCTTAAATCTTTATGTGTGAGTAATGGAGGCAGCGCCGCTATACCTCGCTACATGCAGAAAGAGTTTACGACCATTGCCAAAATTCTCAACATCAACTGGATCGAACGCGGAATACAAACCGATGCAAGAGTTATCTGTTCACGTGGGGCAGTGTGTCCTCGTAAACCAAGTTGTTACAACGGTTGCCAGGAGGCTTAGATTCAATCATAAATTTACCTAGCCCGAAAAGAAAAAAAGCCAATCACAACAATCGTGATTGGCTACATATAAGTGTGAACAAATTAGGTTCACTAACAACGTCAGTTGGCTAGGTGACCCTCGGCTTAAGAAGGGTCACTAGTAATAAAGCATTTACCGTGCCAACTTTAAAAAACACTCAAAACCCTCATTTATGGCTAATTAATAACCTATTTCACAAAAACTATGCGCATAAGTGGTTTTCATTTTGCAATTGTGTGCATTATAAAAAACATCACGATTGCAAAATGCAATTATATACTCTCACCCATTTCGATTTGGTAGCCAAGATCTATACATTCTTCCCATGGTGTTTTCCCTTTCAGCCTGTCTATAAGCTGAGTAGCCGCGACACGTCCAATCTCCTCACGCGGTGTCACCACAGTCGCAAGTTTAGGAATCATCGCTTGACTGATGTCGTGACCATGGAAACCTGCAATCGCCATTTGCTCTGGAACCAGAATGCCTCTTCTCTGGCATTCATAAAGCGCCCCGATGGCTAAATCATCGTTCGTACACACTATGCCTTCGACCTCAGGATGGCGTTCTTTAAGCTCTCCCAGCAACTTAGCTCCAAGGGTAAATGAAGACGCTTCTTCCGTTTGCAAGCTGATAGGTTCAAAACCTGCACTCTCCATTGCATTTTGATAGCCCTGCATTTTTAGCCGAGTCCGTTCATCCATTCGCGCAGCAAAGTATGCAATCCGTTTTCGCCCTTTGGCCAAAATGGCCTCTGTCATCGCTTGTGATGCTTTTGCGTTATCGAAGCCGACGGCTTGTTCAATCCGAGGAGAAAAGCAGTCCATTATCTCTACGATGGGTATTGAAGCGGTTTCAAGCATCTTGCGTGCTTTGTTTGTGTGGAAGTTTTCAGACAAGATGATTGCATCCACGTTATAGGACAGTAATGAAGCAATACTTTTTTCTTCAAGCTCTGCGCTATAGCCATAGTGAGCAATCATAGTTTGATAGCCCGCTGGAGTAGTGACAGATTCAATACCTCGCATGACTTCAGCAAAGACTTGGTTGGTTAAAGAAGGCACCAAGACACCAATAGCATTCGATTTGGCATTTGACAGTATGTCTGGTGCTCGGTTTGGAATATAGCCAAGCTCTTCTACTGCTTGATTAATTTTATCTTTGATTGCTTCAGACACTTGGGAAGGATCTCGTAAGCAACGACTCACAGTCATCTTCGTCACTCCGACCCTGTCGGCAATATCTTGAAGCGTTGGTCTTTTTTTCTTATTCGCCATGAAGTGTTACTTTGCGTTGTTCTGATTTTGTTACTGGTAACATAGTACCGAGTATTTAATTCTATTTTATTGTTGAACCTAACAAAAAAGCGCTCACATTAGTGTGAGCGCTCTGATTTATACGGAAATCTGTTTTTTTTCCTCGCTGCTCCAAGTCAAATGGTAGCGAGATTCCTCTGGCTCATCGATTCTCGCATAACTGTGAGAACCAAAGTAATCTCGCTGGGCTTGGAGCAAATTCGCAGGCACTATCGCGCTGCGCAGTCCATCAAAATAGCTCAGCGCTGAGCTCATCGCTGGTACTGGTACTCCAGTTAGCGCTGATTTTGCAATGCACCCTCGCCAACCAGAAGATCGCGAGTGTAGCTGTTCAACAAATTTCGGAGCAAGTAACAAATTCTCCAGCTGTTTATTCTCTTGATAAGCTTGCGTGATATCTTGCAAAAAGATTGCTCGGATAATGCATCCCGCTCGCCATATCTTTGCGATATTGGCAAAATCTAATGCCCATTGTTCTTTGTCTGAAGTCGTTTTAAGCAGATCAAAGCCCTGAGCATAAACGGTTAGTTTTGAGCAATAGAGCGCATCTTGTAACTCTGCAAGTAACGACTCTTTATCCAACTCATTTTCTGAGTAGAGGTCTGTTTTGAGAACTCTAGAAGCTAAATCGCGAGTCCCTTTTTGGCTACTCTGAGCACGGGCAAATACGGCTTGAGCAATGGTTGGAGCAGGAGCCCCTTGTTGCAAAGCATCCACCGCGGTCCAAAGCCCCGTTCCTTTTTGGCCTGCTTTATCTAGAACAATTTCAACAAACGGTCGCCCTGTCACCGGATCATCAGTGCGCAGTATATCTGCACTGATTTCCATTAAATAGCTATTGAGTACGCCTTGGTTCCACGCCTCAAATACATCGCCAATCTCGTGTGCAGGCATGTTTAACGCGCTCGACATAAAGTGGTACGCCTCACAGATCAGCTGCATATCCGCATACTCAATACCGTTGTGCACCATTTTAACGTAATGCCCTGCCCCTGCTCTTCCTAGATAGGCTGCGCATGCCTCCCCAGATTCAAACTGAGCAACCGGGAGACCTTTTGCATCAACCTTTGCTGCAATCGCCTCCCACATCGGCTTCACATAATTCCACGCTTCGCGGTCTCCACTTGCCATTAATGATGGTCCAGTACGCGCCCCGACTTCACCACCTGAAACAGCGGTACTGAAGAATCGCAACTGCCCCATGAACTGCTGCTCACGACGTTCACTGTCGGTCCATAAACTGTTGCCTGTATCGATGACAATATCTTCACGGCTTAAGCCAGCATTACGTAGATCTTCGATGACTGAGTCAACGATCTCACCAGCAGGAACAGACAGAGCAATGACTCGCGGACACTCTAGGCTTTCCAATAGCTCTGTTAAGTTTTCTACGATATGTAGTCGTCCTTTGCTTGGTTGCGTTGCTAGCTGTTCACCTTCCTCATTGGCACATTCACGGTTTTGTTGATTGATATCGAAACCAGTAACATTGAAACCATTATCAAGTAGGTTAAGTGCCAGGCTTTTCCCCATCACTCCAAGACCAATCATGGCAATATTTGACTGAATCATGAGTGTGACTCCTCAATCGCCTGCAAAGCTTGTTCAACGACCTCTTCCACTGAATGGCGAATATCAATGTGTAGCGCTTCCTCCAGTGTTGGTTCTCGAAGTGCTTCAAATTGACTCCTCAACATACTTTCACCGTTGAAGTAATGGTTATCGCGTTTTTGATGACGAGACCAAATGGTGTCGAAATCACCTTTGAGAAACACGATCACTAGATCCTGGTTATCTAGCCTTAAGATGTCGCGGTACTCAGGTTTTAGCGCAGAGCAAGCGATAACCGCTGCTTCATTCTCCACGTAGAGACGATTTAAAGTATGTAACCAACCAATTCGATCTTCATCGGTGAGCGGCGTGCCTTGACGCATCTTCTCAACGTTGGCTTGCGGGTGGTAATCATCACCATCATAAAACGGTAAATTGAGGGACTTCGCAATCTCGCTACCAATCAAGCTCTTACCGCAGCCTGATACTCCCATCACTAATATTTTCTTTGCTTTCATTGGACAATACTATCCTTAGCCTTCAACTCTCACCGAAGGCTGTGTACCAATTCAAAATGTGTAATCGTTCGCTTATGAGGTGGTTATTTCCACCACATCGCTAATTCCGGGAAAATAATCACTAAGCTAAGTACAAACACCTGCAATGCGATAAATGGCAGCAGTGAAGTGAAGATTTCTCCAAGGCTAATGTCCTTCGGTGCCACGGATTTTAAGTAGAATGCAGCAGGGCCAAACGGTGGTGACAAGAAAGAAACTTGCATGTTCAAACAGAACACGACACCGAACCATACTGGGTCAAAGCCTAGGCCAGTAATAATTGGCACAAAGATAGGCATGGTTAGTAGCGCTACGCCAACCCAGTCAAGGAACATACCCAGAACCAATAGAATCACCATCATGATCAATAGAGTGCCAATCGCGCTACCACCGCTCAGACCAAGAATCACCTCTTCGACAAAATCAATGCCACCCATTAGGTTGTAGATACCGACCAATGCACTTGCGCCGATACCAATCCACATAATCATGCCGCAGGTACGCATCGTCGCGATGGCACTTTCCTTAAGCATTTTGAAGTTCATTTCACCACGAATGATCGCAGAGAGCATGATACCGACTACGCCTAATGCCGACGCTTCAGTCACCGACGCCACACCGGTATAAATACTGCCTAATACAACCGCGACAGAGAGAAGAGGGAAAAACAACGCTTTAAAGTAGCTGACTTGAGGTTCATCCTCCTCGTCGCTATCACTGGGAATCGGCGCAAGAGAAGGGTTCAGCTTACAGCGAATCAACACATAAGCGATGTAGCAGCCAGCTAAGATAAATGCGGGCAAAAATGACGCTTTAAACAAGTCACCAATTGATACGCTAGCTGTCATACCATAGATGATCAATACGATGCTCGGAGGCAGCATGGTTCCCAACGCTCCACCAGCACAAGTAGTACCAATAGCGAGTTTACGGTCGTAGCCTAAGCGAAGCATCTGAGGCAACGCGAGAATACCAAGTAGTACGGTTTCACCACCGATAACACCAGACATAGAAGCAAGTAATACTGCAACCAATAGTGTCTGAACCGCAACGCCACCGCGCACCTTTCGACCGACTGATTTCATCGCATCAAACAGGTCTTTCGCGATACCAGAACGATCAAGCAGTGCCGCCATTAATACAAACATCGGAACCGCTAAGAACACGTAACCAGAGGCGAAGCTATAGGTACGACTCGCAATAAGAGGTAGAGCATCTGGCCCAAACCAACATAAGGTGAAGAAGATGGCGACAAAACCTGTCACAAACGCGAGCTGCATGCCGGTAAGCAGCAAGCCAATCATCATCACTAGCATGAGTACACTGCCCCATGCTATGCCAATTGAAGAGAGATCAAACATCGTCATTCTTCCTTAGCCCCATAATCTCTTGGATTAGGTGCAATACAAACTGGACAACAAGAATACTGAGAACAACAAAGATCAGACCTTTGAGTAATGCAGGGTATGGGGCGTTGAGGACTGAGCCAGACGTTTCTAATCTAAGCTCACCCCAAGGAGTAAACCAAGCTTCCTGCGCTAGGAAATACGCGGCATAGGCCAGCATCCCGGCGAAAGCTAGTCCTACAATATGGTGAACTAGATTCAGATACTTGCGGGTTTGAGAAGAGACCGCATCGTAGATTAACACCACACGAACATGCTTATTGGCGGCGAATGCGTATATTCCCCCAACAATGAACAGAGACCCGCCAATAAATGATGCCGTTTCGTGAACCCAAGTCGTCGGTGCATCAAATACATAACGCATCACAACTTCATAAAATGAGATAAGTACTGTCGCGATAAACAGCCAGCTCAACAGGTTGCTGATTTTTATAATGATTCTGTCCAAAACGTTTCTTGGCTGTTCATCAGGCTCTGGTGGCGTATGGGGTGTTTTATCAATCATAAAAAATGTTCCCAAAAAAATTAGGAGGGCGCTAGCCCTCCCGAGAGAAGCTAAACAAGGACGGATAGCTTAAAGAAGACCATTGGTTTCTAAGAATGTTGTTACTGAGTCATACACTTTTTGTGCATTTGGAGAACGCTCTGCAAACACTTTCCATTGAGTCTTGGCAATTTCACGGAATTTCTTACGCTCTTCGTCAGACCAGTTGTGAATCGTGATGTTAGGGTTGGCTTGCGCTTCCTTCACTGCGGCTTGGTCAGCCATTTTTAGCTGAGTCGTCATATCGTAAGAGAAGTCACGTACAGAAGTCTGAAGAATGGTTTGCAAATCTTCTGGCATCTTGTCCCATTTCTTTTGCGAGATAGAGATATCAATTAGAGGCAAAGAGTGGAAGCCTGGCTGAACTGGATGCGTTGCAATATCGTTCATGCCCGCTTTTTGGTTGGTTGAGAAAACCGTGTAGTCTGCAGCATCGATAACACCTTTACTTAGACCGGTAAAGACTTCTGAACCAGGCAAGTTAACAGGCGTCGCACCCGCTGCCGCAAAGACTTGCTGAACTAGACCTTCTGGTGCGCGAAGCTTCAAGCCTTTTAGATCATCAACACCATCAATAGGCTTCTTAGAAATAAAGGATTCAACACCTGTGGTTGAAGCACCAACAAACTTAACACCGTATGGTGCATACAGCTCAGTCATTAGCTCGTTACCGCCACCGTAGTTCATGTATTGCAGTAGCTGTGTTGTATCAGACCAAGCACCTACCATGTTGCCGATAAGGCCGAATGCTGGATCTTTACCTGAGAAGTAACCGGTAGCCGTCACTTGACCATCTAGGATACCCATTTTGATCGCGCCTAGGGTTTCAGTGTGTTTAACCACTGCACCTACTGGTAATAGGTCGATTTCGATGCGGCCGTTTGACATTTTCTCAACACGCTCTACCCAGTTTTGCTGAACCTTGTAGTTAAGATCGCCAGACGGATCGGATGATTGAATCTTTAGATTAAAATCTGCAGCGAACGCTGAGGCGGAGAAAAGACCGGTAATCGTGGCAGCAAGCAGAGTTTTAGTCATCGCTTTCATAGTAGGGGTATCCTTTATTTGTTTCAGTTTCCAATCTAGCCGATATGACCTAGGTAAACTACCGGTTCTAATTTTTATGTTACCGGTAACGTTAAAATTAATGTTACCGGTAACAGATAACGTTTTACTATGACTATTGTCACATTTGTTATTTACTAACCCAAAAGAATTAACATCAAGATCAGACTATGTGATCAAAGTCTCGCTTAGCTAGATCGCGATCATCTGTTATCGCTTTCTGAACACCCAGATCGGGCCAATCAGTAGGAACTGAACGTCTTCGAAAAATGATGGCTTTTTCCCTTCGATTTTGTGACCGATAAACTGAAACAGCCACAGCACGGCAAACAGCACCAAAGAAACAAGCAAAACCGACAACTGCATGACTTCAATAGACCAAACCAGAGAGATACAAGCGAGGGTAAAACCCAACATCATAAGAAACACGCTGAGTGACAGTCGAAAATAGAACACCATTACGGGTAAAGCAGCCACCCAAACCCAGTTGAGTGTTAAACCAAAAAATTCAAGCGGCGGTATTGACCAAATCAGCCCGACCACTGATAAAAAAATTCCGGGGACGGCAACTTTATGTATCTTTTGATTGATCGGATTCTGATGGCTTTCACCATATTCAGCAAGCCACTGAGTGAGATCCTTCATGCTCTTTCACCTGTAAAATCATCCTATTATTTCTATAGCATGGCTTTACATCCCCTGCCTTCAATAAAGACTAATTTGTGATAGTTCTTTGCAACTGGCGACGTTTTTCTTGATACATACGAGAATCCGCCAACTTGAGCATATCGTCTATGTCATTGAATTCAGGCTTATAGATCGCGTAGCCGACACTCACTTGTAAGTTGATCAAGTGCTGTTCGAATATGACAGGGGTATGACAAATCGCTTTTTGCAATTCGATGTTGATTACGTCGATGTCATTGGAGTGTTCAATTCGTGGCAAAAGGATTAAGAATTCGTCCCCACCAATTCTCGCCACGACGTCGGATGTTCTCAACACGCTCTTTAAACGCTCTGCAGTGGCAATTAAGACCTTATCACCTGCCGCATGTCCATAGGTGTCGTTGATCGCTTTAAATTTATCAAGATCGATATTTAGAATCGCAAACCTATCAGGCTCATGGCGCTTCTTCACAGAATCAAAGTGTTCACGCAAGGTATACATAAAGTAACGTCGATTCGGTAGTAACGTTAACTCGTCTTGCAGCGAGCGCTTACTTGCCGCAGCGTAAAGGCGATACGTCAATGCAAACGCACCGAGTAGAATAAGTATCATTGGGTAGCCAAGCAGCCGAACTGCATGGACTTGATACCAAGGTTTACTCGCGAGTAAGTCTTTCTTCGTCGAAGCTGCAATCACCCAGTTTCCATAGGGAAAGTGAACCGATTCAATAGCAAATGCGTTATCGAAGGTTGATTGCAAGCCATAAAAAACTTCCCCATCTAAACCTGTACTGTCCCTTCCTCGAATTGCAATATTATATCTGTGTTCAAATGATGAAACCCCAGCATCAAGAAACAACGATTCAAGCGAGATGACTACACTGCATACCCCCCAATATCTTGAGTTATACGGAGGATCTGAAAAGATCGGAACGCGCGCAATCAGAGCCAAGCCACCTTGCACTAAGTTGACTGGACCCGCGATAAAGATTTCTTGTAGGTCTTGAGCTTTCTTAACCGTCCGCCATTGGCTTGGAATCGTTCGGTAATCCAAACCCAATGCTTTTTCATTGCCTTCTAAAGGGTAGATGTATTTAATCACATCATCTGGAGCTAAGCCCAGCAACTGCACATGGCTGCTTTTTCTGATAACGCTTGAAGCAATCAGATCCCAACCTGAAAACTCAAATTCAGGGTTAGCTGCGACTAATGCGGGCAAACTGTTAACAACGTAGATATCTGAAACAATGGCCGATTCTAATTCAGATCGAACAATAGAGACTTCTTCTTTGGCTCGGGCCAATAAACTATCGCGCAAGAAAGACTTTTGGCTGCGATCAAGTGATTCAACCAATCCGATAGAGATAACAAAAACAAACAAACATATGGCATTAAGATAGAAATGCCTGCCTGAACTTAAGGCCATTCGCCCCCCACAACTAGTCATGCAACAAAACACTCGGTAGCACCCGAGCAAAGTAAGCCTGTTATTTGTATTGTTATTATTTGTATTGGTTATATAAAAGTTACAATAAATCGACCTACTTTTCATCGACAATAGATAAAATTATCGACAATGAGGCCATTTTTATCGAGTGTGACGACGAAAATCAGCATATGATGGACCAATGCTCATCCTTTAGTAAGGCGATTATCTTATTGACCGGTTTTGTATCCGGCTCACGTTAATAACTTGTAGACTCCAATTCATTGCAATATTTGACCGAGAGATAACATCGACGTTTAAAATATCTGTTAACCTTAATGGTTATATTCATTGGGTTTTATCGGGCTTTTAGAATGCGCAGAAAGTTGATCGGATTATGTCTTGCTATTGTTTTTTCTAACTCGGCAATAGCTTCACCGCCACAAAGCTACAAAGACTCTGCGGATATTATTAAAAATACCTATGAAAGCCAGCTGTATACCCTTCCAGCCTTTAAGGAAGGGCACTATGGGTTGCGCATGTTCCGCCAAACGCTAGACCGCAAATATTCGGCCGCGGTGTGGACTGATATGGCCCGTGTTGCCAGTCGACTCAACAAGTTTGCAGCAGAAATAAATACACCAGAGCAGATACTCCTTTACTCTGAAAAGCGCGTTTCTGGTTATATTGGTGAAACCGATGAACGCAGTGTAAGACGTTATACCGTCACAAAACATATGCCTGAATACCTCTACCTTGGTGTTGATCTGTTAGGCTCCATGGCAAGGGCAAATGAATATGGCCTAAAACACAAGCAAGACGATAAGTTGCGTTCTGTCATTCGCCGATATGATTTTGCTAAATATGCGACTGATCAAGAGATGATTAAGGCTTGGGCTGCACAACTTGCAAATCAAGTTTATTGGCTAAGACAGCTAGGAGAGCAAGATGTTGTGGAGCCTTTCACAGAAGCTTTCAAAACCGCATACCCAGACAGTGAAGACAAAAAGCTTTCCAAACAGCAGTACGGCAATAAGCTTTATGGCATGACCCATATTATTTTCGGTGATTCGGAATACTATCAACATAAAGTCAGCGAGAAACAGCATCAGTGGATTTACGACTATTTTCGCAAAAACATCGACACTATTCTGGTTCGAGCGAAAGAAGATGTGATCGCGGAAGTAGGCATTACCTTCTTGCTAGCCGGACTTGAAGACGATCCCGTCGTCGAAAAAACCCGCAAGGCAATTCAAAGCTCAATTGACCCAGACAAAGGGATGATTCCTTCTGTCACTGGTGATTTCGATGTCACATATGGTGAACACCGCAATGTTCTTGCCATCATGTTACTTGACTGGCAGCAAGTTAATGAAGCTCCAACAGTGAAAGATCAACCAAAGATGTTCTCTAACCCACCATATGGACTTATCCCGCAATAAACTTCGCATAGCCCCGCAACTTCGGGGCTATTTGTTTAGGCGATAGATGCTCGTCTCTTTGCGAGAAGTCTAGGAGCGAAGACGACAAACATATTGGCAAGCACGATCAAAGTCAGTCCCATCACTTGTAAATAATTGTAGCTTTCTGCGTAAAATAGCCACTGCCATATCGCAGTGAACAGCAAGTTAGTAAAGATTAGCGGAGCCAATTGCGACCCAGATTCTGCCAACTTGTATGCTTTGGAACGAAATACCTGCGTGTTGATGATTAAGAATGAGACCCCTAGCATCGCAGCAAAAAGCAATTCTAGTTTAGTCCCTGACGTAGTGAGCATCTGTTCAGTCGTAAAGTAGCTAAAACCAACGTAAGGGGATAATACTATCGCCGCAAATAAAAACGTCCAGTAGTTGATTTCAAACGCGTTTAGGTCTGACTGACTAATGCGATATAAGCTAAGCTGCGAGCCCGCGTTGAATAGGCCGGACGCTAGTCCAACCAACAATTCTAGTCGTAGATTAATCCCTGAAACGTCTCCCGCGAGTAGAAGTACTCCCGTAAACGTCAGTAATAGCCCCCAAATTGATATCCACTTTAAGTCGGTATTAAACATTAGCCTTTCTAACAAAGGCAAAAACAGTGGCCCTGTGCCAAATAAAACGACACTTTCAACTAGGCTCAAGTGATTCAGCGAATAGATAAAGCAGAATTGGCACGCGGCAATACATAACGCTCGAATCCAAATAGCCTGACATAACGGGCCTTTTGGTCGGCTGTATACCGTTCTTGTCATTAAAACAATGATGAGTGCAGGCACCATAAACCTTAGAAAGCTAAGTAAGCTTGGTTCAAGGTATTGGCCTAAGAATTTGGAAAGTAGCCCGGTTAATGACAGACTAAAGGTTGAGGCCAACATAAATAAAACTGGGTACAACTGGTTCGACATAACTCCCTCCCTTAAACTTAAGTGTAGGGCTAGAAGGCCGAAATAAATAACGAGTAATATTGACACCATCAGTAAGAAAAACTTACATATGAAACGTATCGTCCCAGCTCCAATTAAATCTCTCTATGCCTTCGTTGCGGTCGCCGAGACTGGTAGCATGACAGACGCTGCCTCAGCACTGCATGTCAGTCACTCCGCTATCAGCCAAGCAATCAAGTCTTTAGAGGGCCACATAGGGCAATCTCTGTTTAACCGCATCGGTCGCAACGTAACTCTCAATGCCACCGGACGCCAATACTATAAAAGTATTGCTCCTGCACTTGAGCAAATTACTCGCGCGACCCACCAGCTCATTGAAGACAAGCAATCCCATCGCTTGACTCTCAATATGGTCAACTCACTGGCAATGCACTGGTGGATTCCAAGAGTAAACCAGCTCAACCAATACGCTCCGAATCTAGATGTAAGAATCTCTACACTCATTGGTACGTTTGTTATGGAAGATGAAGGGGTCGATGTTGCGGTGATACACGGTAAGGTAGAAGACTGGCAAGATTACTATTGTGAAAAGCTCTCAGATGACGAGCTGATCATGGTGGCGAGCCCAGAGTTAGCCGCTGATTATGACAGCCCAATCGCATTACTCGAAAACTACCCGGCGATAATTGCTGCTAACGATAGAAGAAAGCATGACTGGCAAGTGTGGTGCGAAGCGAACAATACTTCAATTCCTAATCCGGCTAACAATCTAAAATTTGGAGCTTCTATTCAGGCGGTTCAAGCTGCTATTCGCCATCTGGGCGTGTTTGTTACCCACCGAATTTTTGTTCGTGACGATGTACAACAGGGCTATTTAGTTGAGATCGGAAAACCAGTATTGAATCCGCATCAAGAGTTCTACTTCGCTTGTCAGCCGGGCAAACTAAAAAACGAAAATGTACTGCAGCTTAGAAGTTGGATAAGACGTGAGTTCGGCAAAAACTCTCATTTAGAGCAATAGATTTTTTTGTTATAAGAATCCTCAATTCCATACCCATTTAGTGTTACGACTATAGATTTTGTGAGCGTCAATAATCTACCGTATAAAAAATTTTGGAATTCAACACAGTGAGTTACCTATGCGTCAAAATTAACGTCATAGTTAAAAAAACACTCAATATACACCAGTATTCATATAAGTTACTGAAGTTACTAAATTCTTTATAATTCTTTCCTCGTTCAGACTTGAAAATTTCTTCTAGACTTTGCTTGAGGGACTGTAATTTTAGTAAAGGTAAGATATGCCACAGCCTGCTGGTCAGCAAATAGAAGAAATGGCAGACATCCGTGCTACGCGTAAGCGGAAAATTGTCTTGCTTTGCTCTGCAGTGTCTTTAATCATCATTTTTACTTTCAGCTTGGTTCGTTTTATTGAACAAAACTTCCTATTTGCATCTATTAACTTGTTCACATCCATTATCCTTGCTCTTAATATTGTCTATCTAGTTCGCCACCCTTCTCCAAAGTATTGTGATCTTGTGTTAAGTGGCGTGCTTCTTTTTCATGGCGTCATTCTGCTCTTCTATGGACAAAATCTAGGAGATAGACTTCTCTGGCTATACCCCATTATTGCCATCATCATATTCGCTAACGAATTTAAAGTAAGTGCTATTCTCAGTAGCGGTTTCTTCTTAGTTGTCTTAGCTTCGGTAATGTTGTCTGACGCTGTACTAGAAGCTTCTGGGAGTTCTCATGGAATCTTCTTAATTAGCCTATTCGCCTTGTATTTACTGTGTAACATTTACGCTTTTCAGTATTCAAGAGTGATGACTTACATCCAATCTCTTTATAAGGAAGGGATTGAAGATCTTGCCTATCTTGATCACCTTACCGGTCTGGCTAATCGTTGGAGTTTCGAAACCTGGGCACTCGGTAAACTAGAAGAGAAGAAAGATAGTGACGCTGTGACAGCGATGGTATTCCTCGATATCGATAACTTTAAGTTCATCAATGATAATTATGGCCACGATGTCGGTGACCGAGTTCTACAACATTTTGCAAGACGATTAAAAAATAACATTCGCAATAAAGACCGCAATACCGATAAACATGATTACTCCATCGCTCGATTCGCGGGAGATGAATTTGTTTTGCTGCTTTATGACGTCAAGTCGAAGCAAGACCTCGAAGGTATTCTTAAACGAATTTGCGGCTTATTCTCGCACAGTTATCAAGCGTCGGAACGAATCAACGAGCTAACTGTCAGCGTAGGAGTCGCCCTTTATCCAGACGACGCTGAAACGCTCTCAGAACTGACTCGATGCGCCGACAAAGCTATGTATGCCGCTAAACACGGAGGGAAAAATCAATACCGCTTCTATCGCGTTGACAATCCAGTGGGTATAAAGAAAGAAACGAAAGGAACACTAGCCAGCGTCACCTCACTAAAGCAAGGTTAACCACTCATATACATCAGCCATAAGCAAACAGCCATCACGACGAGCATCCAAGCTGCGTATCGTACCGTGTTATGCTTTTCTCTTCTTGGAGTGACCACAGGTTTGAAAGCTGCATCTTTCGCTGCTCTTGCAACAGCAGACACAGTGCCTCTCTCAACTTCTTCTTTTCGTCTTTCACGTGCCTTTTGAGCAACTTTACCAAAACGATGAAGCTGGTCTGCGGTTAACTCCTGTTTTGGGTCGTATCGACCATGGGAGTCAGTGTGTTTTGGAACAACAGCCATAAGCACCTCCTCTCTTTTGACCGCCTTTATCTAAGTATAGCCAAGACTTACAATAACAATTTTGATTATAACTGTTGAAATCTTCGGCATTTCCGAAAGCTCACTAAGGAATCTATTCCTCAACAGGCTTACCTTATGCACAGCAATCCTCGTGCCAGTTATTGTACATATTGCTAACCATATGATTAAGCAGGAGTCGCAAGCCTTTGACACATTAAGTGAATTTAATCTTTATCAAATCGACAATCAAAATGGGAAATCATCAAAGTGTTGGATTAACTAAGCCAAGATTTCATCTTATCGACAAAAGACGTGTTCTTGCGCCATATCCAATATATCCCCTCTTCAAGCTCGTTCGGGGTCATTTTCTTGGGCAAGTAGACTGCGTGGCTGCCATCGTATTTCGACCAATCTTTGGTTAGAATTCTTCCTTCTTGATCCAGTTTTTTAAACGTTTCCGAACCAGGGAAAGGAATCATGTAGTGCGGGATCACCTTGTCGACTTTTATTTCCTTTACAAACCGTTGAGTTTGCTCAAAGATTGATGTGTCGTGCTCGTCAAATCCGAATAGGAAGTCTCCCCACACTTCAATGCCATACTGCCTTATCTTGTTGATGTACTCCTTCATTTTGTCTGGTTTTACAAATCCTTTTTTCTGCGCTTTCAAAGCCGCTTCCGATGGTGTTTCTATTCCAAGCAAGACTGCTTTAAAGCCCGCTTTTTTGGCCGCTGAGAGTAGCTCTTCGTCACGTGCAATCAAAACCGTTGTCTCACCATAAAAACTCATTTTCAGTGGCGCAATGGCTTCGAATAGTTGAATAGCAAACTCTCGATTATGAGTGAGATTATCTGAATGTAGCTCGACCCATTCAACCCCATGCGACTTTAGGTGCTTTAACTCATCAACAATATGACTAATCGGCCTTGTCTCGAACTTGTTAAAGAACCTAGGGACTAGGCAAAAATTACACTTAAATGGACATCCACGCGTCACCACTACTGACCATGTGTAGTGGTAAGTCGAAGGCGAAATAATATCTGTTGGGTAAGGGTTAAGCTGACTAAGGTCAACCGGTTCCTTACTTTCATACTTAGGTTTCAACTTACCAAGTTCGGCGTGATTGAGTAATTCCAGCCAATAGTTTTCAACCTCGCCAATGATAATCGCATCTGCATGATCGGCTGCTTCGTCTTGATTGAACTTGGTATGTAATCCACCCAGTACCACCAACTTACCTTTCGCTCGGTAGTTTTTCGCCAGCTCATAAGCTCTATATGCATCCGGTGTAGACATAAATATCACGATCAACTGCGCATCTGTCTTCAAGTCTGCCTTCATACCGATGGTTTCATCCACCATATCTAAGCCATACCACTTAGGCGTTGCTGCTGCCGCTGCAAATATGTTCTGCGGCGGGCCGCCTGTCTCCGCTTTGTACTTTGAATAATCGCTTCCTGATGACGCTTTGATTAAATAAACCTTCATGTCACACCTCTTGATGGCTAAAGTGCATAGAAAAACTGGAAGATACGGTCGTCCATATAGAAGTAGAGCGCGTCCATAAAGAACCAACTCAAAATGATACTGGTAAAGAGTACCGGGTTTTCGCTCAGTTTGACGCGCTCGACGAAGTAAGCCTCTTTGTTCCGCAAGTTCTCAAAACCCCAAAAGCAACAAAAGACACCCCAAATAACAAACAAGTTAAACTTCAAGGCAATCATGGCAAGCGACAGCGCTACCATTGTTTTCCATTTTTTAGGAACCGCTAACTTAAAATCGAATCGCACTGAGTGACCTTTCAATACCTTGTTACTTCAAGCAGCAACAGTAACAAGGTATTGGTTAACATTGGGTTACCAAGTGGTGTTGACGAAGAGAACTTTCAGGCACAAAAAAACCACGCCGCTGCGTGGTTTTGTCAGGTACTAAAATGATTATGATTACTCACTCAAGTATTCACATAAGTACGCTGTGGATTCTTTCACTTGCAGATCAAAAGATGAATCACCAGCAACATTAAAAGACTCACCGGCGCCATAAGTTACCCAATCTTGAGCACCCGCTAGTTTGACGGTCAACGCTCCTTTAACTACCGTCATTTTTTCCGCTGCAACGGTACCAAATGTGTACTCGCCAGCAGCCATGACACCAACACTTGAGTCGCCATCTTGCTGTGTAAAACCGAGTGACTGAACATTGCCTTCAAAGTAACTGTTTACCTTGATCATTTATCTCTCCTTGAGCTTAACTACTTTCCATCAAAACATTTGTTTTATCGAATTTTTTTAAATCAGGCAACAACATTTATACCAATCGGGATAAATAGCTGATCAGATAATTGCGCAGGAAAAATCGCTTAGAGCAAGGCATAGATTGCGGCTAGCTAGTTGATCTACCTACACCATTCTTTGCAAACATAGCTATAACGCAGCTATCAGCGATTTTAACTAGCAAGAATGACCAGATGTTTATTCTGGTTGGTATTAGTCACTCGATGATAATACGGATGACTAAACAACACGGTAACCTTGATTTCAACAACGACGATCAATTCGTTAATTAGCTTGAAGTCGGCTAAAATAATATGAAGGACACATTCGTTACCTCAACAATTTTGGGCTGGAGTTCAAAGTTCTCTCAGGCGTTATTGCGCTGAGTTATAATCTCCGACAATCTATGTGTCCGCAGTAAATTCACCCCTATGACGAAGACAGCAGGTTGAAATGACTAAAAGTTCCGCTATCAGAACCGCCTTCGTGTTCATCTTCGTCACTCTGGCTATCGCGTTCAGTGCACTGCTTTATTTTAGCTATAAAGACTATACCCACCCTAAACATGTTTACGGCAGGTGGATAGAAATCGGCGCGCCTCCTTATCAGACTGAGGTGCTTACCTTGAATTCGCGCGGCGTCTATCGTAACGACCGGTTAATAGCGACCCAATTTGATTTCGATGGCAAGCGCATTACCGTTCAGACGGGAGGTGGCGATTCCATCTATCAACTGGCAGGAACCTTCAAATCTCCTCAACTTAGGCGTTTAGAACCCAACAGCCCTACCCAGCGTTTTATCAAAGAGGGCTATGAAAATACTATCGATATGTCAGGAGGAGGCTCCGCTAAAAATCGTCGCGCAGCGCTCTCGGATCATTTCGGCAATAAGTGAGAATCAACGCTCGTCTCTTTGTCACACACTCCATTTCACGTTAGTCGGTTGATAACCTCTAGTTTGACTGTGATATAACACATATACTTGTGCCATACCGACCAAATTAGAATTGAAAAATGAACGAGTTACTCACGCAATTACCGCAACCACTCGCCAACATGCTCCAAACTTGGGATACCAATGTTTTGCTTATCACGTTGGCAAGTTTTCTGGTGTGGATCGTATGGCGCATCGTCTACAGCCGACTAGAGGTATTGGTTGGAAAAACCAGTTTTCATTGGGATGATCTAACGCTAGAAGCATTAAAGACCCCAGTAAGTGCATTGATATGGTGCTGGCCAGCAACTATCTCAGCAGGTTTTCTTCTCCAAGATTACATGGGTTCCAAGCTTAACTGGCTGAGTACTCTTAAGCTCATTTTAGTGATTGGTATTTTCGTTTGGATCACCATGCGTCTTATCAACAACATTGAAGAGTACGTACTAAAACAGAACAACAGAGACGAAACAACTGTACAGGCGGTTGCCAAAGTTGCGCGGTTGTTCTTTATCGTCATTGGCGCGCTAACTGTCATGCAGGCATTTGGTTTAAGCCTGTCTGGCCTACTTACGTTTGGTGGTGTCGGTGGTTTAATTGTTGGTCTCGCCGCCAAAGATCTGCTGTCTAACTTCTTCGGTGGAATGATGATCTACTTTGACCGACCATTTAAAGTTGGTGATTGGATTCGCTCTCCAGACAGACAGATAGAAGGAACGGTAGAACGCATCGGTTGGCGTATGACGATCATTCGAACCTTCGACAAGAGACCCATCTACGTTCCTAACTCTGTTTTCAGCAACATTGTCGTAGAAAACCCGTCTCGCATGCTCAACCGACGTATTAACGAGAACATTGGTATTCGATACAAAGATGGAGCAAAAGTCGAAATCATCGTATCAGATATTAAAAGCATGCTCGAAAACCACCCAGATATCGATACACAGCAAACCCTGATTGTTAACTTTAATGGTTTTGCTCCATCCTCTCTGACCCTAATGGTTTATACCTTTACAAAAACCGTTAACTGGATTCGCTACCACGAAGTGAAGCAAGATGTACTGCTCAAAATCTACCAGATCATTCAGCAGCATGATGCCGATATCGCCTTCCCGACTCAAACGATACAACTTGATCCTCAGCGAGCCGGCGAAGAAGAGGTAATCGCGCGCTAAACATTCGATAAGTAGCCCAGACTTGGGCTACTGCATTGCAACCTCACGCTCTACAGTGTCTTCCATATGGGAGGCAACGTAATAAAGCCAAATCATCCCTAGACAGGCAAGAAAACAGAGCGCGAATAACCAAGTGGCACCAAACCATTCAATCATTACCCCACCAAGCAGCGGCCCTATCGCGAAACCTAGCGTGTACAGCGCAGTGGCGCCAAAATAAGAACCGCGTAAATGGTCAGGTGCAAGACGATCAATCTGTACATTGATGGTTGGGAAAGTGATCACTTCACCGACACTAATAATAAAGCAAGCGATAGCCCAACCAAGTGCAGAATCGTTTGGTGACACGATAAAGCCAACCTGCCCCATCGCTATCAGTACCATACCAATTCTAGTGCGACTAAACAGCGGCAGCTTCTCCATTAGCTTAAGCAATGGGAACTGGAAAATAACTATCGTTGCAGTATTAACGACCATCAGCATAGCAATGAGTTTAGCGGCATCTTCAATACCACTACGTACAATCACTTGAGGCACTGATGATTCCAATTGAGCGTAGACAAACATCAGCAGCAAGTTAGCAAATAGGAGCAAAACAAATATTTTGTCTTGGCTTATCACTTTTAGGGTTTGCCTAAAGTTTGGTAGTACAGAAGACTCCTTGCCTTTATCCGCTTTGTGGCTCTTTCTCTCAATACCAAACATAATCCAAAAGGCATACACAAGGTGGGTAATCCCTGTCACCAAAAATAGGCTTTGCGGATCAGCCAGTGCCAATGTAACGCCGATTAATGGCCCAACAGCACCACCTATGTTTAACAGGAAGTAACGTGTGTTAAGCGCCAATTCTCGGTCTTTCAAATCAGCCAAGGAGTCACCGAGTACCGCTTTTGCTGGACCATCAATCATTGGATGCATCAAACCGGTCAGTAATACTAATAGATGGAAATGCCACATTTCTGTCGCTAGAGCGATACCACAGTAGGCAAAGAATGCAATAAAGCAACCTGCTACCATCAACCATTTTCGACCGAACTTATCGGATAAGTACCCCGAGTAGAGACCTGTCGAAGATCCGATAAATGCAGACGCTGCTAGCATACCGCCGACTTCAATTGCCGACGCGCCGTAGTCTTGATACAGGAATACGACTAAGAATGGCCAAGCCATAAAGAAGCTGGTTCGCGCGATAAGAACACCTATAAGGACAGTCCAGACGGGAAGGTTAAATCGCTTCACCCTTTCCCATTGAAACAAGCTTTGTTCTCTTTCCATACCACTCTCCTTAAACCAACTTGTTGCATAATTGTTATTTAGCCAGTATACAAATAATCAATAAAAACAAAAGGCTTTATAGAGCGAGTAGAGAGAAAGCCTGCAAATTGTAGGAAAAACCGCAAAAGGCATTAAAAAATAAATAGTTAAAGATTCTAGTTTCGATAGCTAAGAGTCATTTTTTTCAGTTGAACTTCTTGCTCAAACCACCAATATCTTGTGTTAATCTCGTTTTTGACATTAAGCATCTATCTCACTAAGATTAATCACAATTATGAAGTAAACGATGGTGTATACTTTTAGTATCACCAATTATAAAGTAAGTGCCATCGTTTACTTGAAGTCTGTTGGATACTTTTCATGGTAAAAAGAAGCGATATAAAACAAGAAGATATCATTAGATCTGCCATCGACGTTTTTTCTCAAAAAGGCTTCGAACAAGCAAGTATGGAGGGTATTTCCAAGCATGCTGGCGTATCTAAGCGCACGCTTTACAAATACTACCCAAACAAAGAGGCTCTATTTGAAGTTATTGTGGATAAGCTTATGTGCCGCTTTGATGACCAATGTGAGGTGGCGTTTGAACCTTCTGTATCAATTGAAGAGCAATTAACCGAATTAACGTTGAAGCAGCTGTGTTACATCAACAATGAGGATTACCAGATTACCGCAAGACTTGTGATGGCCGAATGTATCCGCAGTCATGAAACCTCAAAGGTATTGGTGTCTAAGTTCGAGTCGGTTGGAGATTCATACGGCTTAAAAGCGTGGGCGAAGCAAGGAATAAAAGCAGGCGCATTGGAAATATCCGATGTATCTATTGCCATAGAACAATATATTGGCAGCATTAAAGCGGTGATTTTCTGGCCACAATTAGTCGCTCATTTGCCTCCACCGAGCTGCGAAGAAGTTCAGCAAGCCATCAAACACGCCGTGACGAGTTTTGTTGCAACCTACAAAGTTAAGTAGCTATATAAGTAGAAGCAACTATAAATTAAAACAACGCCCCTAATCAGGGGCGTTGTTGTATTCATCGCTAACTAAACAGTTCTAGTTGTTGTCATGAACCATCACATGCTGCAGTAGTGAAGAAACCATATCTTCATGAGACATGCCACTAAAGCCACTATCAAGCTGAGGCACAAGATTCTCAACCAATATACCTTGGTCTTGGGTTCCGTCTCCACCTGGGTGAACATGCAGTTCAACATTGTTACCATCGACTTTGACATCAAGATGCTCAAGCAACGTATCCATATCCAAAGAACCTGATTTCAGTTCAGGAAGCACCTCACGTAAATCGATCTTATCACCCTCACTGACACTGAAGTCTTTGATGGTATCAAGTGAACCATCGTCGATTTCACGCCAGACGAAAACATCCATTCCAGTGCCACCCACAAGAATATCAGAGCCCAGACCACCTTCTAAGGTATCGTTACCTTCGCCACCCATTAGTGTGTCGTCTCCCGCACCACCGATGAGGGTGTCATTGCCAGCTCCACCAACCAGTAAGTCATCGCCACTACCACCTGTTAGCGTACTATTCGAACCACTGCCATCAAGGTGTACGGCTTCTGTTTGCGATGACTTGTTAATCTCTAACGCAGTGACGTTATCTACCACATTAAGGTCGATCGCGATATGGTTAACTGACTCTGCTCTATCTAGAGGTTGGCCATTGCCATCAAGCTCTTCCGACACTGCGGTAATATGCAAAGTATGATCGCCTACCGTCGCACCTTTCACTGTCAATGTGTCAATCGCATCCTGCGACACATGCCAGACTCCGTTTTCGAAAGAAACTGTACCGTTGGTGCTTTCCAACGTCGCACCTGGAGGCACATCTTTAACTTCTAAAGTAAGCGCTTCTGTGGTGTCGGTTAGTGCTGCCATAATACCCAGTACCGCAATACCGCTGGTGCTGGCACTTTGAGTCGCGGTAATGTTCTTGTTGAAAGCATATTTGCTGTCAAATGCCAGTGTTGGCGCATTCGCCACTGGGTTAACCGTAATGTCATAGTGCTTAGGTTCCGCTTCTAATCGGAGACCAGACGGGTTCCAACTATCTTTTGCGGTCATATCAAGAGCAATGGTGTTTGAAGGCGCTAAACTTGCGTCAATGAACACCCCTGTCGTGCTTGTCGGCGTATCAAGTAGCGCATTAAGCTCCGCTAGAGTTCCTGATAGCGTTAGTGTGCTGCTTCCTTCTCCAGTAGCCGTCACACCCGAGCCCGCAGGTAATACGATAGACAGCTTGCCGTAATCCACGTTAAGCGTCACTGTCATCAAGTCATTAGCAGACACCCCGACATAGTCGACATCTGAAACATTGATTCCACTGAGCTGTTGGCTCGATGCTTCGTCTATCGATGAAGTGATGTCGTCAATATCCAGTACTGGTTTGTCGTTAACAGGAGTCACATCAAAGTTTATTTCCGCGCTTCCTGTCAGGTGATCCGGTTGTCCATTGGTCGTGCCGTCATCTTTGACAACATAACTGATTTTAACTGGGCCATTGTAATCTTTAGCCGCTTCAAATACCCAGTTACCTCCTTGCTGCGTCAAAGTGCCTTGTCCCTCAACTAGAGTAAGGCTTTCAACAGTAATGGTGTCACCTTCTTTGTCGAAAGTTCCATCAATAAGATCTTGTACGTTGATGGTTATACTGCCCTCTTCTGGCAGATCAGCTAAGTTGAAATCTTTCGGCTCTGGCGCATCGTTGACTTCTGTTACGTTGATCAAGAAGGTGGTTTGATTGGTCGATGATGTACTGCTATCACCTGGGTCGATCGCACCATTATTGCCACCATCATCCACTGTCGCGGTCACAGTCACAGGACCACCCGAGTTGATGTCGTTACTGTCAGCATCTGGTTTGAAGATGACTTTACCCGCAGCGATCGCAGCGTTGATATCCGACAATTTACCTGTTGCGATAAGACTGCCATCAGCAGCAAGAGTAAAGTTAACATTCGCATCATTAACAAACTCAAGCGTACCTTTATCGACTTGCAAAGTGAGCGTGTAAGTCGCATTAGGGTCATCGTAAGTTGCATCAACATCAGCAATTGACAACTGGTTGATCGCTAAACCACCAGCAACATCTTCCGACGTTTCTAGGTTTACAACGTTCACGAAAGTAGGTTGATCATTAATTGGATCAACAACTAAATCGACATCAAATTCAGACTTCGGTCCTAATGCGCCATTGTCGTTTGACTGCACAGCAATATGTATCGGCCCATCGATACCTAAAGCATTGCCTGTGTCGCTGTTGTGCTCGCCTGAGTTAAATACAATTTTATCAAGGTCTTGTGCAGGAATTTCTAGCACCCATACCTTACCATGTTGACCTGCGCTAATCTGCGCTTCTCTAACACCATCAGGATAATATATTGTGGCACCTGAAGGGACATTGCTCACTTCAACGCGAATCGTTTCTGGCGCGTTTTCGGTCACATTGCTTCCCACCGAGGCTGACAACGCGTTGTCAATCACAGAAGCGTTAATGGCAATATCGATATTCTGACCTTCAGAGCCTGTTGCTGAGTCTGTAGGGTCAGTATCGACAATATCACCAACAGGGTTAACCGTAAGCTTGAAGTTAGGTAAATCTTTCGCTGCGGTCGGTACACCAAGTAACGATTCCTGAGTAAAGACAGTCACGCCAAACTCTGCGCTACCACTAAAGTGCCTTGGAGGTTGAACCGAGATTGCACTTAGATCCAATGAGTCTGTTGAACCTTCAGGCACTTTAACGCTCCACTCACCATTGCCGTTATTTTTCACGGTGTAGCCGCTAGATGGATCAGCGATAAGCAAGAAACCATCTGGCACATCAGTGAACTTAATCGACACAAAGGATTCTGAGCCATCAGTATCAGTCAGCTCAACAGATACTGGTCCTGAATTACCAAGTGAAATGGTTTCGTCTTCATTGCCCGTTATCTCGATGGTTTGGCTAGGATCAGATCCTGGTCCTGTCACCTTCACATCATCCACTACTGGCGTCACTTCAAAGCTAACGCTTGTAGAGAAGTTATCTGAATGGCTAGAGGTTGTAGTGGCACCCAGTTCATTAAATGTCGCGGTATCCGTGACTGTACCGGTTACATTGATAGTGACTCTATTGTCATCATTGCCCGTTGGATAGTTCGCTTTCGGCCTAAACAAGATATTGTCTAGCGCACCAGCATCGATCTGAGCCTGAGTAAAGGTTACTGATGTTCCTAAACTCGTCCCAGATTGATCATAAAACTCGCCGATCGTTGTGTCTGCTAAAGTTAGCGTCACAGAAGAGAGCACCTCGTTACCACCTTCAACGCCCGTCACTTTATCAACGATGTCATAACCAAGGTCTAATTGAATGTAACTATCTTCGTAGCCAACTTTATCCGGCCCACCTTGACCGTCTTGGTCAATCGGGTTCATTGAGTCATCCAGTGAGCCTTTCACTTCCAATGTGATTTCCGGTTCAGGATTGCTACCGCTACTCACATCAGCAATTGGATCCACTTTCACTATTACAGACTCTGGTCGGGAAATCTCATCTCCAGACGTATTGTCGGTCGTAATCACAGTGAGCGGTAATCTAAAGTCACCGGAATAATCTTTTGGTGGTGTCAGGGTAAGTCCCTCAAGCCCTTCGATATCTCCACCTGAAGTTAATGTCGCTTTGAATACATACTGCCCATTAGTGAAATCAACGTTAGTACCATTGCCACTTACTCCAATAGTAAAGGTTTCACCACCAACGGTAATGGTGCTATCGATAACGATCGTAATGGTATCTTCATGGCCATCATGCGAGGTAACAGAAATGATTGGTTTAAGCTGACTGCCTAAATCAATATTCGTGTCCTCTGTGCCTGTGATAATACTATTATCAACAATATCAATCTCACCCGCTTTGTAGTCGTTTCCGGCAACATGCTCTGGGAAAGATAGGGTCACTGTTGTTTCACGCTGCTCGACAACACTCTGCTTGGAACCATCATCACCTTTGTCGACGACCTGCGCATAGATAGTAAGACCAATGTTATTGAAGACACTAGGGTCACCCGCAGTCGTTGGCGTATAGTCTAATCCGTTTGGCGCTTTTATACTGAACTCACTCTCATTGGTAACCACCCAACGACCATTACCTTCATAAACGGCGCCTTCAATAAAGAGCTGATCCATGATCTCCTGACGAGTATCGTCAAATTGCACAACGAGCTGAGTTACCACTTCATTCGGCTCTGGACCAGAATCATCAGTTTCCAAGTAGCGGATCACGAACTCGCCAGATTGAGTATCCTTGGCAGTATTCGTGGTAAACAAGATAGCTCCGTTGGCATCGGCTTTAACTTGATTAGTCGTAGAACCGACTTCGGTGCCCGCTTCATTTTCGACAATCAAACGGTTGTTTGTATCTTCTGGTTCAACCACCGGGTTGACATGGACGGTAATCGTGCCGTTTAAGGTCGCCTCGGCCCGCTCAACCTCGTCAGTTGGCTGCCCTATTGCATGCTCATGATTAACTTCTTCCACTTTAACCGTGGTGTTCAACGTAAAGTCGGTGCTAGAGTCAATTGGTGGAACAATTTGAATAAAGCCGTTTTGCAAAGCTGCTTGCGTAAATGCCTCAGCAGACTGACCTGCACTTGGAGTGATTTCAATAGTCCCGCCAGTGGCTGCGACAGGGTTTCCATCTACATATACAGTGGCTCCATTGGGAATCCCACTAATTTCTATCGACGTGAAATGTTCATCGCTATCGGTGTAATCAGTACCTACTTTAGGGTGCCACTCAACATTTATTCGCGAGTCTTCGTTTCCGGTAGACTCATTTGAATAGTTGATTGTGGTGTCAATCACAGGTTCAACTTTAACGCGAATCTCTCGATCAAACGTTAATGAGTGACCATCATTTTCCGTGACGATAATAGTCTCTTTGATATGGATGTTTTCTGTAGAAGACGACACCGGTCTAATCACAATGCCTGAATTAGATCCTGCTCCTAAGTTGGTGATATTCGCTTCATAGATCGGTTGACCATTTGAGTCATAACCCGTGAAGTTTAAGTTCACTGCATTGCCGCTGGTATCTTCTATCACAACACCATCTGGTATGTTGGACAAAAGAACAGTAATCGTCTCAGAATTATCCGCCGGACGCTGGGCAAACTCTCCAGATTCCACCGAGAACTTAATCTCTGCTGAGCCATTCTCATCAATTGTTGTTTCTACACCAGAAACATTACCATCGGTGAATTCTTTCCAGTCGGCTGAGCTGCCCGTGTTGTTTTCTGGAACATCTGCAACACCAGTAACCGCCACATTAACCGGCTTAGTGCCCATAATAGTTTCATCAACGTGAACAGTTCCATCAGACATAAGAGCAGAGTCTTTAACCACACCAGTCACGTTGAAAGTGAAGTCATTATTACTGTGCAAGTCTGGCACGACCTCGACATTGCCAAGCTGGTCATAAGGAATTTCTTGATATGTTTCGCCATTGACCGTCACAGTCGTAATTTGACTTGAGCCTGAGCCAACCCAAACCAAACTTGCACCTTCCGTAATATCTGAGATACGAACATGCAGAGTCTCAGAACCATCAGTATCAACCGAAGGGTTCATTGTGATAACTTCGTTAAGCGTGAAAGGTTCATGGTTTGGTCCAGTTCCTGTGTAATCAGGATCAGCGATATTATCTTCGTTAATTTGGATACGGTTGACGCTAAAGCTACCCATATCGGCGTCTGGAGTGACATCTATAATGATTTCTTTAGGCTCTGAGCGTGCACTTTCCTTATCAAGGGTGCCATCGTTATACGGGTTAGATCGCTCAGTCGTAACCGCAGTTGCTTCAAATCGAATTTGACCCGAGTAGTTATCTGCTGGATTAACCTGAATACGGTTTATGTCTTGGGCCGAAATGGTATAGACACCGTTAACAGGCGTGATCGGGTCACCATTACGATCAAGCAACTCAAAGTGTCCTTCGCCGTCCGTGACTTTCAGCTCGTATGTGATCGTCTCTGGTCTACTCGTATCTTGAGTTTCCGCGCGAAGTTGGATGCGTACATTGTCTCCATCTTCTTCCACTTGGTATTGGTAAGTGCTACGACTATCGTTCCATGTAGCAATATCTGCCACACTTTCTACTTCAATCCTAAAGTTTGAATCGACGGTATGATCAGCCGTGCCGTTATTGTCGATTTGCAATTGATAGTTAATGCGAACGCCGCCGTTACCGGTTGAATAGTTACGATCAGGAACAAAATAGAGATTGTCGATTGTCGCTATTGTGTTGTTACCACTTTGCGTAAAGCTTTGCTGTAGCACAGTGCCATCAAAAATAATGTCGCCATTGGCATCAGCCTTAAGCTCATGGAAAACACCATTTTCTTCATAGTAGAAAGTGCCACGATGATTACCCGCTTTAATCGTCAATTGACCAATGTCTTCGGCATTATCTCTATCAAAAAGGTTGACCGACAAAGAAACTTTAGCTGGCTCATTTGGTAGACCTGCTTGATTATCCTGAGCGTTTTCCCAAGCGGGTTCATCGCCAGGTGCATAATTAATGCTGCTGTCGCGACCTGCATCTTCGAATGTCGTCACTTTAAGCGTAATTGGGCGCGCTTCACGGTCAGTAATCGTGATATCAAGAGGGGCAATAGAGGTATCATTGTCCCCATCTGTCGCGGTTACATTGACCTTGAAGTTAATCTCGTCACCATTGTGCTCAAGATAGTTAGTTGCTCGGAATTCAATCTCACCGTTTGAGTTAATTCTCAAAATACCTAACTGACGAGTATCAGTACCGCCATTGCCATCATCTGTTTGTTCGTAAACACGCACATTTTGGCGGCCATCGCGCAGATCGACTGAATCTAAGTAGGTGCCTCTTGGGCCACCAAATACAATCTCTACGCCATTCGCATCAGTTGTACCTTCAATCTTGGTAAGCGCAGCATTGTCCGCACCCTTATCTGTTTCATCAGCGAACATATCCACTTTGGAGCCACCAAAGTTTTGGCCTTCGATACGTGTGATTGACTGCCCCGTTAGCTGCGGAATGTCATCGGTCACTTGTATCGGCAGCGTAATGACGCCACTTTCATCGCCATCAAAGTCTGTTGCTTTGACTTTGAAATTGATGTCGAGGCTATTCTGACCATCACCATCTGGATGATCCAAAGGCTTAAGAAGATTAAAGGTATAGCTGTTATCTGCGGTATCAAACTTAATCGTGAACACAGGCACGCCTGAGGTGGTTTGTGCCGTGTAGGTAAACTCAGTTCCGCTATTTGTAACGGCCGCCCACTCTAAACTTTCACCACCAGATTCAAGCCCATTTAGCGTATTATCTGCATCCACAAGCTCATACTCAACGACACCATCAGCCCCTTCGTTTACAACGAAGTTGCCTGAAATTTGAGTATCCTGAGATTGATCGGACCCAATTCCAGACAGATCGTCTTCGTCGACAACTTTCTCTCCCGTTGTGCCTGTTAATATTGGCTTGTCATCTTTCACTTCAATAGCAAGAGGAACCGATGGAGAAACGTCTCCGTCTCGGTCAATCGCCACAACATCAAACGGAACCGTTAGTGAATCGGAGCCCGGTGCGTGATCTAGGGCCTTAATTTGGGTGTAGGTGTAGCTACCATCGCTGTTCAGCTCTAAGGTGAAGACCAGCTCACCATTCGCCTTACCTTGATATATCGCGGGATCAGAAGTCCCTGTCTGTTTAGTAATATCAACGTCAAAACCACCTGACTTAAGGCCATTCTCCGTCGTATTGATATTAACGAGTTCATACTTAACAACGGTGTCTGCACCTTCAGTAGTGATAAAGCTACCTGTTGCAGTTGCACTGCTTGGCGAAGACCCAGAGCTAGTATCATCTTCATTAACCGAGAAGGTACTGCCGATCTTGAAGCCATCAATAGTCGCGGTATCGTCGCCAATATTGACCTTCAGATTTACATTCGCTGAATTGTCGTTGTCTTGGTCCACCGCATACACTGGCACATTCACCGCCAGTGAATCCATGCCTTGTGCACCATGGTCAACTTCTTGCGACAAGGTCACGGTGTATTTACCTAAGTTGCTCTGGTCAAGGGTCACGTTGAGCACCTCAACCTTAACCCCATTCTGCGTAATGTAACCAGCGTACTGGCCAGTGAACTCACCATTCGGGCCGGTGATTTCTTCTAGTACGACCTTTTGACCCGAAGACTCTAGCGTCGAAGTGCGATTGAACTCAGCCACATCGACTTTCATTGCCACTACAGTGTCACTACCAGTGGTAAAACTAATGTCTCCAGTCGCCGTCGTCACTGTATCGCCAACTTTGGAGCCATCGGTTAAGCCCGCTTCATACACATTGGCTTGGTCAATGGTATTAATGACTGGGTCAGCACCATCTGTAATCGTCAGTTCGACGGTACTGGTTAGCTCATCACCATCGTTGTCCTTCACGGTCACAACAATGGTGTGTTTAACCTCTTCACTCGCGGAGTGGTCAACGTTGCTTTTGGGAATAAAGGAAATCTTACCGTCCGCAGACACCACTAACTTACCGTCGGTAACCGGGTATTCGCTTTGATTCTCGTTGAAGTTGATACTCTGACCGTCAAACGTCACCGTCGACACTTTACCTTGGTCAGCCCCCGCTTCAGTAATCACATCAATCTCGTTGCTTTGCGCCGATTGACCAATTGTTGGCTCAACCAGACTGATTGAGCCATCAGTGACAACCTGAATGTCATCACCAATATTGACCTTCAGATTCACATTCGCTGAATTGTCATTGTCTTTGTCCACCGCGTAAACAGGCACATTCACCACCAGTGAATCCATGCCCTGCGCACCATGGTCGACTTCTTGCGACAAGGTCACGGTGTACTTGCCTAAGTTGCCCTGGTCGAGGGTTACTTTCAGCACCTCAACCTTAACCCCGTTCTGCGTAATGTAACCGGCGTACTGGCCAGTGAACTCACCATTCGGGCCGGTGATTTCTTCTAGTACGACCTTTTGACCCGAAGACTCTAGCGTCGAAGTGCGATTGAACTCAGCCACATCGACTTTC
>WJXF01000074.1_pt1 | contig 31849 bp, 23 predicted proteins | sample 9263211 | NCBI WGS metagenome assembly WJXF01 (sample SAMN12697362, study PRJNA563984) | aquatic metagenome | isolation source: water sample from a prawn hatchery tank treated with erythromycin, plated on... | place: Australia | collected 2018-10-17
CCTAAAAACGACAAAGCCCCGACAACTCAAAGAGTTATCGGGGCTTTTGAATAAATGGCACGCCCTATTGGATTCGAACCAATGACCACATCCTTAGAAGGGACGTGCTCTTTTAACCCCCTAAATAAGAGTTACCACATATTACTACTAATGCTTAAATTTTGTCTAGTTTTATTCAAATTGTCATATTTTGTAGCTCTTACTTTTACTGTCTCCAACTTGCGTAACCCCCAGCCAACATTTACCATTAAATCATAACACATGGAAGTATAGGTCAACTATGAACGAGTTTGCTCCAATAGGCAGGTATCATTTCATCGTAAAGCAAAAGGTAGGAACAGTGCCTGCGACCGCATTCCCAGTGCTATATCTCGAATCTAATGATGGTTTTACAGTTATGTGGTCACTGGTTCACTACTTCCTTGCTCACACATCAAGAAGTGATACTTGGATGCGTGATACAGCTCGTGCAGTTGGGCTATTTTATGATTATTGTACTGCTTGCAACATCACCAGTGTTAATCAACGTACACAACTCCGTAAATTCATGTTTAGCCTCGAAAACGGCACAATAGATACTAATGAGAAAGATCCTACAGGCTTGTACTGGTCACCAACAGGCTTAACTAAAGCAAAAAGATTAATAGGATCTCTTTCAAAATTCATTTACTGGGTGAATCAGGAAGAATCACTGTCTAATGGTTCCACAACATTCGTAGCACCTACAAAAAATAGTGAAAAATTGACCTTATCTTTATTGAAAACGGCTAAAAAGGTTATTAGCAATAGTTTTATGGAACACGCCAAAGACCCAACGTTAATAGCAGAGAAACTCCTATTGGCTCGTGAGACTTTTGGCTATGAATTTGAAGATGATCCAAAGGCTTATATAAATGCACAACGTGAAGTTAAGAGCTTTCCTCATGATTTGATAGCTCCACTTTTCGAATATGGATTCGTAAAAAACCCTCTAGCAACAAAACCGTTTGAACGTGAAGATATCACAGCAAAAATGATCACTTTATTGCTACTATTTGGCGGACTTAGAAAAAGTGAGCCATTTCACCTTTGGTATAACGATGTCACCCCACTACTAGAGTTCAAGTGTCAAGTAACGCTGTATCACCCTAGCGTTGCAAAAACAAACTTAATCGGTGAAAAAGATAAGACTAGAAAACACTATCTCAAAGAGCGGGGACTACTCCCTCGGCATGACAAGGCAAACCCAAAGTCACTTAAGGCTGGCTGGAAAAAACTTGCCGTAGATAAAACCTCTTATCATGCCGACGTACACTGGCTACATAGTTCAGCAGAAGCTATTTTCTCATCTCTTTATCCGCATTATCTAGCCTATAGAAGTAAACTCATGGAGACCTATGAAGAGCTTCATGGGCATGACCACCCATTCTTGTTTGTATCTATAGGTGAAGACAGAAATACTGGAGAGAGTTACGTCGGTGCTCCTTATTCAATCAGTCAATTTATGAAAAGCTATAATAAAGCGTTAGATAGGCTTGAACTGCATCTTGGGTTCAAAATCCACCGAGGTAGAGAAGCTGCTACAAACCCGCATAGTCATCGACATTGCTATGTGGAAGCACTCAAAGAAATGGGAGTAAACCCCAAGATTATACAGAAATGTCTGCACCAACGGACTATTAAGGCACAGGAAGCATACCAAGGGATCTCATATCAGAAAATCCAAGAAACATTATCCAGATATTCTCCTAGCCTTCCAAAAGACCTTTCCCTACAAGACACGAGTTACCTACACATATGATGACATCCGATAACCCTCATAACCTTAAAGGTATCCAATTCAGCGCCTCTGTTCCTGATGAAGAACTCGCCAAAGTCAGTGAGATGTTTACCTCTCCACAAAGCTTTGTCAGCTTAGCATCGCAAAGAGCATACCAGTCTGGAATGGATACATTAGAACAACTGATAGATAATGGTGACATCACAATCAATAGCTTGTTTTTCTACCAAAAATTTGGGACAGAAAAGCGTTTCAATGCACCTGAGTTAGCAAAAAGACAGGCATCTAACTTATACAAAGAGCTATCAGTACTTGCAGACAAACTGCTCCTTAACGCCAAAATAAAAACCGAAGATGGTCGAAGATCTGCTGAAAAACGTTTTGAACAATGCGTTGAGATTTTTCAATATGCTACAAAGGTTAGAACTCTTTCTGATATAACTCTCGATAAATTTAAGGAATTTATTCGCCCCCTTAGAACAGAGAAAGATAGATGGCACCACGATACAACGCCACATCATCATAAAGCACTAAGAGGGTTTGCTCTCTGCCTTGATCATCATTTCAACAGTGCCGATTTCGTAAAGTGTACTGAAGTCCAACGAAGTGATACCAGAAACAAAACCAAGGATCTGTTCGCACAGCCAGAAAAGCACATGAAAAAGTGGGTTAGCTCTTGGTTCGAATTCTTAGACGCAAAAAAAGCATTTTCAACGAAAGCATTCAAAGATGCGGCTGCGAAATTCCGCGATTTCCTTGAAGAAACATATGCATCAAACAGCTCTCCATTTCCTAACGAGCCAAGTCTATACTTTTCTAAATATCGCGGAGAAGAGTTCTACGAATGGTTAAATGAACAACAAGAGAGTAATGGACTCAGCAATAAAGTATTGATTAAAACACTCACTGCCATCAATACTTACAGCAATTGGTTTATAGCCAAATATATGTCTGATGTAGATGAGAATGGTGAACTAACAACCCTTGCCTATCCTCTCATGCCGAACCACAAAATTGATCAAATCATACAACAACATGGAGGAGAAGATAATGGTGAAATATATCCAAGCGAATCCCCCAAACCCTGTCCCCCGCTTTGGATGGTTCTAAGCCTTAAAGAAATATTGACTGAGAATGATTATGCCTGGGCAAAGTCTTTAACCTCCCAGTATAACGAAAGCATTCTTGATGAAAATGGCCGCCCTGTCTGGATACCTGTAATCACGTATTTATACCTTGTTATGCTTGAAATACCCATCCGTAAAATTCAAGTCTTACGCCTTGACTCAGGTGAAGGAGACATCTGGAGGTACGATGCTCAAGCAGACATGTGGGTAAAAAACGATCATCAATTAGCAAACTACTGGAAGAATACTGGTGCAAAAGTCCAAAATAGAGGCGTTTTTAGACGAAAATTCTTCAATGGTGTTTTAAATCCGCAATTTGTTTTATATATCAACTCAAATAAAATTTCTGATAAAAAAGTTGGCTTTAACGAGTTTTCAGGTTACGAAATACCTTGGAAAAACCCCAATGTAATCAAATATCTAGATGAATTAAGGGTGTGGCAGGAAAAGTACAATCCAGCAGTAGCTCCAGTGAAGTTCAAAGATATTCCGACATCCATTTTTGAAGGTGAACCTACAAAACAAGTTATTGATTCGATTCCTGATCGCTTCTATTTGTTTCGTTCAGCTAAAGAAGTCAAGAACGGAAATCGTCAGATGCCACCATCAAATCGTATGTTGCATGAGTTCTGGGTCAAATTAATGGATGAACTAGAGAAGCGACTACATGATGAAGGTATAGATTGCCAACTAATTCTAACTCGTAACAAAAATACAGGAGCACCCCAACAAGCACTTTACAATCCTCATGGGTTGCGGCTTGCGGGATTAACTTCCCTTGCTCAGCAAGGTGTCCCTATCGAAGTTTTGAGTAAAATTGTGGCAGGACACAAAAGTATCCTGATGACAATTCACTATTTGAAATATCATCCAAGCCATATTAGCGAATTACTTAGTGAAGCTAGTCGAGATTTAGAGCTTAAATATCAAAAGAGCTTTCAGAGCTGGCTCAAAGAAGCAGCATGGGATCAAGTTGCCAAATACGCAGCTTATAACTCCGAAGATGCAATTGAGGGGGTTATGTCTGATGTTTCTCGTTGTACCTCCTCCTTGTGGAACACAACCACTTTAGGATTGTGTCCATACAATGGAACCAGGTGTCACGACGGTGGTATTTGTGTTCGCAAGAATGGCAAGGGTAGAAACATTTACTTACCCGTTGAGGAAAAAAACTGCGTGATATGCAGACACTTCATTACAGGGCTTCCTTGGTTAACTGAACTTTGGGTGCATGGTAATGCGCTTCTACTCAAATCCGAAAAAACCTCAAAAGAGTTAAGCGAGAGTTTAGAAGATATCAAAACACTAAAAGTCAAACGCAAAGATCTTCAAAAGAATGGCGGAGAAGTACCACCACAACTTGTAACAAAGATTAAAAAAGCTGAAACCCTTCACGAAAAGAAATCAGTCGAACTAGACAAAGTTTTTCAAGAGTTGCATGCGACTCACAACCTAATTGAGAAGATAAAACATCTACCTAAACATCCTATTATTGATGAACAAAATGACCGTCAGGACAACCTTCCTGCATTATTAATACGTAGTGATTCAGAATTCGAGTTTGACTACAAAGAATCACCAAATAACTTCCAAAACTTGGATTTTGTTATTCAAGCTAGTCGTTTCTACCAGTATGAAAGAAATGAAGATTTTGAACGGGAACGTGATCAGTTTATCGACACAATTTTGCTGAGAAATGAACTAGAACCATTGATGTTAATGAATTTAACACCCGAGGAAAAAAGGCAGGCTGCTGACGCATTTGCAAAATTTCTGGTGACAAAAGTTGATGCCGAGACACTTCAACTTCTAAAAGATGGTCGCGTTTACCTGAATGAACTAGGGCTTGAGCAAGAATTACTTAAGTCTGTACCAATTAATATTCTACAAAAACCTACTACATAAGTAGTGGAACATTAGAGTTATGCATATGAAAGAAGTAGATATTTTTTCAAAACCTGATGTCCAAAAGCTCTACGATGAACTTTACGAAGATGCAACAAAAGCTAACGTTAAAGCAACTTTGAGTGCCATAAACAAAGCTTGTGAAAAAATCGTAGATGTTAACGCTACCCCATCCGTCCCAGCAATAGTAAAAGCACTCGCCAGTCAAGGAATGCTTGTTTCGGAGCGTACTATTTACAACAGAAGGGAGGGTAAGAATCCATATCCCATTCTAATTGATTGTTGGATTAAGGTAGCGCAGAGTAAACAACTTGGCATTTCAGCATTGGTTGAGGCAACCACACAAAACAACTCTGATACGGTTGTTTCCTCTTATCAACCAAACTCCTTGATTACTGAAGAAGACTTGATGAAGATTACCGATCCTGTGCTACGGTATAAAGTATCGGTTCTCTACGGTCAGATGACTTCGCTAACAAAGCAAAATCTAGCATTACGCGGACTCCGCGATTTGCCCGCAGTGTATCCCGACTATCATTCGAAGCCATCAACGACTAATAGTAACGTTAATCCAAGCCTGCCAACAGCTCAACTAGATAGTTTGGATGTAGAGATTCTAAGAAACTTCTTAAATGGTCAGAATAAACAACTATACTTCGATGATGAAGGAGTTCTATACGCTGCCAGACCAATAAAAACACATACGCCTATATCTGATCCTGGTTTCAAAGAAGTAATAGAGAAAATTCTACCTCAGAAATTACTCCTGTAATTCCTATCTTATTGAAGCGATAGTATTGGAAAGTAATGTAATAGCTGAAAGTGGCAATAACAATAGTCTGAGTGAGTCCATGTGGGATAAGAATGTAGAAAACTGAATCAGCGCATACTTGGCTTGTAGTAGCTCATACTCGAACATACATACTCGCTGGTAACTCACTACTAGATTGTACAGTCGGCCTGCTTGTATCGTAACTCGCAAATGGACATATTTTACCGCAATTGCTAATTTAGCAAAGTATTGATTATTTAAAGTACTACAAAGTCGCTTAAGTCGGTGTCCAGTCTTACAAAAGCAGATCAAACCGAGTTCGCTATATAACTCAAGTAATCGCTGACACTCGACTATCCCCTTATCGGATAAGTTGTCCCAAGCTCACTAGAAGGTGATGAACTTAACTGATATTGAGGCACGCCAAGAGCTATCAATTTATCTTGGGTATACAATATGCCATCACCATAATTCCAGTTCTCCCAAACAGCATCAGGGTAGGCTTCCAAGATGCATCTAAAGTACGGAACATCAATATCATTGACTGAATGGCCTATCACAATTATTTTTGAAACATCTCCGTAGCCTTCTAGTTGAGCACGATGACTTTCTAGTATCTCAGCTACTGGCTTGTGAAACTTATCTGTAACTGAAGCAACTGTTCTTTGGGACTCATCAAACCAAGGCTCGTCTTCATTCCAAGGCATCGATGTAGATTGGTTGCCATTCCCGATTCCATGACCAAAAATGACGTTCGATCTGGCTTTACCATGAATATGCAGTACATCTTCGTCAGGAACTGAATATATGTCTTGGAGAGTAGATGTATAGTTGAAGTTAATGAACTTAGATCCATTAGGAAATTCAAATAATTGCGTGGCTTTGGTTACGTCTATTGCTCTTATCCAAATTTTGAACGTATCTGTTACTGCATCTACCAATTCTTCTACTTTTATAGTCATCTCATCTTCATAGCCATACAGTAAGCTGCTTGAAGAGTCCGCCAGCTCATCTAAGCTTGGCTGTAATACGGCTTGCTCGCTGAAATCATCCTCATTGAAAACACCTAAGTTTTCTTCAAAGTTAGACCACTCTTGATCGTCGTAAAACTCAGGGAAAAAGACAAAATGCTCGTTTAGATCATCATGGTGGTTTTGATGGAAATGCCAATAACTTGTAGGTAATCCATTCTGAATATCAAAACCATTACCGATTATGACTAAAGTTGTCACGCCAATACTCCCGTACAAATAATATCTCAAAGTTACAAGTTACATAGTCTAACAAGCAATAATCGCATAATCTTATGATTAGTCTACAAAATTCCAGAGTAATGAATACGTTCATTCGCCCCAATTTTGCCTTTCACTTTAGGAGACAGTTTATCCCTGAACTTGCACGAATCCTCATTCTCCTCACCTTTGTAACCAGAACAAGCTACATAGACACCATACCTGCCTAGTCTTGTAATTTTGGGTGATTTGCAACGAGGGCATAGCTGGAACTTAGCCTTACAAGTTAAACACTCACCATACCTCGATTTCTTAACCGCTAGACCATCAGCACAGCATTCGCATTCAACAGCTTCCGTCAGACAGCCTAGCCCTGTAGAGCACACGTAAGTACCACGCTCACCTTTCTTTGGCTTGAGGTATCCTGTTTTACAGTTGGGGCATTTCCTTGCAGCCAATTTTTCAGGAGTGAAGTGTTCTGACACTATATTGATGTCATATTCAGGACTAAGTAACTCAAGGACAAATTCTGAAGGCTCTTTCGGGTCAGCAACCAAATAGCAACGCTTCTTTGAACGAGTGATTGCGACATAAAACAAACGTCGTTCTTCAGCATGCGGATACATATCAACTGTTGGCATCAACGCACTTACAACCTCGTTCTCTTTTCTTTCAGTCGGGAAGCCGAAGTATCCTTGGTTTAAATCTAAAATAAAGCAGTAATCCGCCTCTAAACCTTTCGAACCATGCAACGTCCAAAACTTCATATTCTTGAACCCACGTTTCTTCGTGAAGCGCTGAGCTGCTGCTGTTTGACTCTTACGGTAACGGGTCAGGATACCAATTGAAGCATCAGCATCATCTGCATAGATTTCCTTTATCGCTTTCTCAACAGCATTCAAAGTAGCTTCATTAGGATCTTTTTCATTGGCATCATGATTATCAATCAGAAAGACTTCTGATGAATCAACTTGAGTATGCGTGACGATCTGCTTCTGGTATTGCTCTGGATTCTTCATTACAAAGCCGCCAGCAGTGTCAGCAATACTATTGTTGTATCGAAAGGTCTTTTGCAATTTGGTCAGGGCATGATTACCAACGTTATTTTGGAATCGTGTCGTGTATTCGAGCTTACCACCAACAAACGCATAGATAGCCTGCCAGTCATCCCCCACCACAGTGAGACTTGTTCCTGACGCTTTCAACAGCTCCATCAAGAAATTCCACCTAGAAACTGAGATATCTTGAAATTCATCAACAAGAATGTACTTCCACTCAGGCTTAAACATGCCCTCTTTCAAGTACTGAGTTGCCAAAAGGATCATGTCATCGAAATCAAGGTGGTTTCGGCTACGCAACTCACCAACATAGGCTTGTCTTAATCCCTCAATCAATTCCATATGACTGCGTGCATTTTGAATATCTGCTACTTCCAAACGACGCTGGATTTCATAACCCTCAATCGCCTCTGAACGAACGGCTGATAGCGTTTCGGAAAGCTCATTAACAGCATTTTTGATGAAGTCTTGCTTTCTTACAGCGTCAAGAATCTCTTCCTTCGATATTGGCTTAGGCACTACATTTAATGCCCTCAACTTAGCTTCCAATACGGCTTCAAGATTGCCCTCACACCAGTCATAGTGATAAGTATCAACCAGATCAGTCTCCATCTTTTCGTGAAGAGCTTTTTTGTCTTTGATTCCCTGATTGTATTTAGCTTTATTGATATCAGCTCTTGTGTTTTCCTCTCTATCGATACCAAAGTGCTCAATGTAAATCTGATCGCTTATTGCTCCCTCAACAGGTTTCACATAGAAATCTGGACGGTATGGAAAACCAATATTGATACCAAGACGATTGCTATAATCAGGCTCATACACATATTCAATGCCATTCTTGAATAGCCAGTTGCCAATCAATACCTCTTGATAGCCTTTTACCTCAACACCATTCAACGTGATGTACTTCTTACCTTTCAAAGCTTCTTGGTGGGCTTCTTCAGACTCAGATAGGAATGGGTTGTATGCGTAATATACCGTCTCAATGAAAGTGTTAAGATTTTCCTCACTCTCTTCGATGAAAGTAACAAGCCAATTATTGATAAATTCAAGCAATGCTGGCTTTTTTACCAACCAACTCATGTTCAATTTACGGAACTCTTCCACAGATTGCTTCTGAGCTGCGGCGATAACTTGGAAGCCACGGCTATGAAACGTAGAGATCTGCTTGTCGAGGTCATAATGGTGGATATTCGCAGCTTTCAGTCGTTCTTTGGAGCGAATACGAAGTTCTTCGGCAGCGGCATTACCATATGCCAACACCATTACTTCTTCAGGCTTAGCCAATTGTCTTTCAAGAATATCCGTTGTTTTTGCGACTATAACAGATGTTTTGCCTGTTCCTGCGGCAGCAAGAACCATATTGAAGTCATCGTGCTGAACTACTGATAATCGTTGTTCTTCAGTAAGTGGATTGCTCTCAATGCTATCGTAGAAGTTTTTACGGGCATTGAGCACTCTACCAACATGCAACTCTCTCAGATAGTTTGCAGAGCTTGAGATTGGGCTTAACTCAGATAGCTTCTTAATCTTTTGTAGCGGTTCGCCTGATAGGTATATTTCCCAAGCATCAGGTGTCTTGTTAAATAACCGAACCATTGGTTCAATGATCGCTTGAACGTCAGGGATAGCCGACTCACGCAGATATTGACCTACTGCGGCTTTTGAAAATCGAGTGTATGTGTCTGTTATTTTGGATTCGATTGCTACTTGAATTGTTCGATTAATTGCGTGGAATTGTGGAATGATCTTTCTATGACTCAGACCACTAATAACAACCACCCCGTTATCAGTAGTGACTTGAAGATTGTGACCAAAAATTGAACGTTTTATGGTACAGAAGCCAAGGATGTCAGAGTACTTGATTGTTCTCGAGGATAACTTATCCACCACCCTTAGGGAGTGCTTCCCGAACACCACTCCTTTGTACTTACCAAGTAAGTTGACTCTTGATTTTATGATCTTCTGAGGCATTCAATATTCTTGTAATGTGACACAGAAACTATGATGCCATAGAAGATATAATCAATGAACAAAAATTCTTACACATCCATGTTAATATAAGAGCAGTCACGTTATACGGTGAGGCTGGCAGAAAAAGCTTGGTCATTAGCTAAAATATCCCAACATAGAATCCTCATTATTTCCTCTGAAAAAGGCTTCGACACATTTTGGGGCAAAGATGAATTTGCCGTGATCGGCGCAGACACCCTTCTGGACATTTCCGTGTTACGATATCTGGTGAATGTCGGACTCTCAGATAAGTTTTGCTAGGGTAAAAAGAAAGATCTGACCCCGAGTATTGTTAGCCTTTATGTCATAGATATCATTAGCAATAATATTAAGGTCAAACGTTACTGCTTGACCTTAGTAAAATTATATCAACTTTTGACCATTTGAAGACCATCTATATCTAACATACTGATCAAACTCAGGTTCATCTGCATGTTCTAAAACTATAATCTGTGGCTTAAATCCAATTTTTGGATCTCTTTCAAGTTCATTTAAGAACCGTTCAAAAACCTTGAATATATTTATTACTTGTTTAATATTCTCATCAACTTCTTCTTCACCCAATAACTCTTGCTTATTATTAGAAGAAAATCTTCTTGTTACTTTTGGAAAATATACCTGACTAGGTTGGTCTAGAAATAATATTGCTGGTATTACAGAATTTGAGCTTGAGGTTAATTTTAAAATTGACAAGAAAACCGCTAGATGACAAGCTAACCAGTTCGCACCACTACCCATTTCTGATAGTAGTATTTCTTGATTTTTAAAGTAATAAGCGAACGTGAAATCTTCTGTTTTGAATTTCATTTCACCATTTCTTAAATCATCTTCAAAATCTAAGTCTTTTTTAAGCTCATTCATTGTCTCATTGATAAGTGCATTAGCCTCGGAAAATTTATGTTCAAGACCATAGCCTCGAATCAGTCTGATACAAGTTTCTAATTCCTCTTTCATAGCTGGAAGATCGTGGTTAGATCTTTCTAACTTTTGCTCTTCAATAAAGAATTCTAAGGTGTTCTCTATCCTCCCACGAATATTATTTAGTGAGTCCCTTATATCTAGATTATTTTTAACTTTGAATAATTTTCTTAATTGTCTTATTTCATTATCTATATTAGCTACGACCTGTTTTTGCTTGTCTCGCTTTAAAAGTAATGAGTTAAGAGATTTAGAACTGTCCTGTTTGTAACTACCAATTCGGGACAGTTCATCAAGAAGTAGCGCTCTAGAGCGCTTAACCTCTTCCACTTTAGAAACAACACTAGTTACTGGTGCGCTACATAACGGGCAACTAACACTGTTTTTAGGTACTGACTCATCTTGTGATACTTCAGCAAGGCGTGCCATCGAGTTGGAGTAATCTATTGACTCCTCCTCATTCGCCTTAATAAGACTTATCAATTGATTACATTCATATAAAGACGTTAGCTCTTTATCTTTTGCTTTCTCTAAGGCATTTAGCTGCTTATTGAAATCAACATTTTGCTCTGCATTCAATGGTACAGAAGGCAGGTTTCTCGCTAAATTTTTCAGCTTTCCTAGTGATGCATCTTCATCCAAAAATTTAAGATTTAAAACTCTATAATACTGTCTAATTGGTATAAGTAATTTTTCTCTTTTTTCTTGAATACCTAGCAGAGCTTTCTTTTCTTCTGCCTCTATCTTTTTTATTTGCTTTTCTAAATCTTCAGATCTTTTCTTCAATCTGTAGTATCTGCTATCAACCCAACCCATAAATATAGGAAATTGATCAATTACTGTTCTACTTTTAATGAAGTTATCAAACCTATAAAACAAACTATGCTTGTTAGCTATTAAATTTTGATGCTGAAAGAATAGTGAAGTAGCATTCCGAATCGAGACTTTCCCTTTCTTAAGTTTATAATCGTCATCATCATTCAATGATGTATCTTCAACCGATAATCCTAAGTGCTCTTCGAAATCCTTTTGAACTTCGAATTTAGTTCTAGTTTTCTTGGACTTAAAATAGTTAGAGTTAATTTTATTATCAACATTGAAATCAGCCGAATATTCAACAGAAAAGTAACACTTTGTTGGCTGATTATTTGAGCGTCCAATGATTATCTTTTTATTATTGTGTTCAAATACGCAACAGAATATATCTGTGAAATCAGTAACTTTTCCCACAGGGATTGTAGAGCGATTCGAAAACAAACAAAAATCTACAATCTCTATTAAAGCACTTTTACCTGTTTTAGAGTCACCTGTTATTATGTTTAACCCTCGGTCAAAGCCAAGACGTTTCAAATCACCATCATGACCAATGAGAATTATATTTTTTAAAAAAGCTTTCATATATTTGTGACCTTGGATTTCAGAAGAACATTAACATATCCTTCTTTCGAAAAAATAATACCTAAGTTATAAGATGCCTTTATAAATTCTTTTTTATAGTCATTTGTTATTGACGTTTTTTCTAAATTATTCCCATTCAAAATGAAAGAACTAATTATAATTTCACAAATTGAACTGAGATAGATTACCCCACAATTTGTCACAGACTTTGAGTATTGAACTTTATCATTTATAAAAAACAATCGTTCTTTAATTTTATCATCTTTTAGAAATGCCGTTTGAAATGTACTACTAGCATTAGATCTATTTAGTTTATCCCTTAAAACATCATCCATAACAAAAGGAACAACAAGATAAATCAACTCAAACTTCGCGCCTCGCTCATCAACTCGTCTAGCTCCTTGAATAAATGAATATAGTATTTCAGCAACAAAAGAAGGAGAATACTTCAAATCTCTAATAACCTGAGGATTCATTAGTCAATATCCTCTTTATTATATTTCCAAGTATAAGCGGTGTTATTAATAGCCTCGTGAACTTTACCTCTCATGAAGTAAGGTTTCGTACCACTTACCTCAGGTACTTCTAACACCGAACTATTATGAAATTCAAAATATGCTTTACAAGCTGCCTTGTTAGATTTAGATGAACCTAAATCTTCATAATCTATTTCGTAAGAATATTGTCTTTTATATCCTGTAGCTTTATCTACCGCATCTACTAAATAGTTATCAATAATTTCGGGCATAATATCTGGTTTAAGATCTACAAGGCTCTCTTCACTGTTTTTAGCTTTGAAGTAATCATTGAGAGCAACACCTCTATCTCTTCCTTTCAAACCAATATCTCTATACTCCAATAAAAACAAGTAACCATCAGCATGCTGCTGCTCCGTATCATACTCCGTGCGGTCTACAGGAAAAGGAATGCTATCTCCACTCCATCTGTTAACCTGAAACTGGAAAGCATCGTCAAAATCATTGATATTAACCTTCCAATGTCGGTGGTCTACAATTGCATGTCTATTAACGTATGAGTATATCCAATGGAAAATGCTTTCTCTGTATGGCTCCAACACGCACTTCAATTTGCGAGCTTCCAATAAGCTCTTCCATTTCTCTTCTACATGTTCCCGAGATTGATCAATTGTAAATCTAGACAATATGCTCAATAGCTCGGCATCCGATGCATCTTCAAAAATTTTGTCATAGAGAGGCTTAACTGAAGATGATGGTACGTGAGACTTTATGATGTTGAGTTTTTCATGAGCACTTCGTGTGTTCCAACCATGAAATATTGAACTCTCGGAAATGAAAGATGTCGTGTGTAACACGATTTGCTCAAATATAGAGGAATCTTCAACCACCAAGTTCTTCAAAGTGTTCCAGAAATCTTTTGAGTTACTAGCTAAGTTATGCTCTTCTACGTGGTGTTTTACCTCTGTGAACGTCTTACCATCATAGACATCCCCAAAGCACTCTATCCAGATAGTCTCATTGGGTTTTGCATCAAAGCACTTCTCAATGGCGATTAAGACTTGGTAAACATAGCCTAAATACTTTGGTGTAGCGTTGTTGGCAAAACCTTCTGTCATCCTGTCGATTACTCCTAGATTCACTCTCATTAACTTCGCGCACTGGGAAAAACTCGCGATCTCGTTATATTCTCGAAACCAATTTCACCACCATGCTAGATCGAAGCAAATAAAATCACCATAGTTACCATACGGTTAGAAGGGATTAATTTTGTACAAATACTCCACAAATGCAAGTAAAACCTGTTGAATATTGACCTGTGTAGTTACAAGGTTTTGTAAAAAGGGTTACGCTTGTACAATTTTTACACCATTGAAGGGAAAGCTGTTAAAACTCACGGGGTCAGGTCTTGTCTTTTGTCTCTTATTACTTTTTGTATATCAAAGTTGACTGAGCATCATTTTGTGATTTGGAGGCGCAACTCACTTGGGGCTGAAACGAAGATGGACAGAAACAATTTAGGCATACCACCCTAAATTGTTTCTATCGGATTAGAAAAAGTATCTTGAAGCCTTAAACACTTTTATATTACAAACCGACTACAGATCAAAATAAGAATTTCATAAAAGTTAGCACTGAGGTGTTAATTGGTTCAAATTCAGCAACCAAAGCAAGATAAAAACGTATTCATTCAATAAATGTAGGCGGTAGCTATATTGAGTTTGCCCCCTTCCAAATTGTGCTCAATCTTTCGCTTGCATTGGAATGAGTGACAAATGACAAACTAACGAAAACTAACAGTATGCTCTTGGTTCCAAATACCTTATTATATGTACATAATAAACGAATCACATATAGGCGTAAGTGTCATAAATGAACACCCTACAGAAAATTAAGCTTTACATTCTGTCTCTGGCACTACTGTTTGTGATCATAGCTATCATTACAGCTAAACTCCCAAAAGAATCATTTGAATGGTGTAAACCAGAAGAAGCCTGCAACACAAAAGCAATTTTAAGCAACTTGTTTAATTATTTTTTTCTACTACTAAAAGCAAACGTTATTCCACTAGTTATGCTTTTGTTGCTCGCTATTAGCTGGTACTTCAAGTACGAATTCGACCACTTACTTCAAGGCGGCGGACAGAAAATAATCCGAATTCAATCTATAGAAAACGAAGACTATGAACACCTTACGTTCTTAGCCACCTATATTATTCCTTTCTTTGGCTTTAAATTTAACGACCCAAATCAATTCACCGCAATTATTGTATTGCTCGCAATCATAGGTGCCATATTTGTAAGAACCAATAAATATTACGCTAACCCTACCTTAGCGGTACTTGGTTATAGGCTATATAAAGCAACTTTAAATGACAAAAATGGTGTTTATGAATCGATTGTTGTCATCAGTAAAGATCAATTAAAAGAAAACGAAATTGTACACTGGGAAAAAATATCGGATAACGTATTTTATATTAAAAGAAAATAAAAGGTCTAAATATGAGCAAGTTTAAAACGTGGCTAGAGGATTTCATCAACGGGTGTGATGGAATAGCAGTATATTTTGTAGATGATGCAAACCAGATACATGACTCTGATATTGACTCAAAAGTTCTCGCTAAGTTTCGAACGGCTTTCTGTCAGGACTTAAGAAAAAAGTACACTGATAGTGATGACTTTGAAGTAGAGAAACTTTCTACATTTGAGGAGCGACCGCACACTCTTTATGGTTATGATTTTTCTCCAAGAGAGATGCCTTTAGAGTTCAAACTTACTAAAAATGTGTTGGACATCAAACCGACTGATACTATTCCGAAATATCAGGTCAAAGCGAATAAGCTCAGTGGTATTCGTGGGGCAATAGTACTACTAACAAAAGGAATTAGTGAATCCATTGCTTTTTATCAGCACATATTCCCTGTTTCATTATTAGGTCCAGATAAAGGCGTATTAAACCTCACTACACATGCCACTAGGCTTATTGAGTTAGAAAGTGACGTACTGAAACTCAATACAAAATTTGTTTTCATGCAATGTACACATGGATATTTTGTTGAGAACGTTGGCGTATTAGAAACCAACCTCCACTTCAAAAAAGCAATAAATACTCGTGCCAAGAAGTATGCTGGCGAAATACTATCTATGGGGTTGGTAGAAGATACAACCGTAATTTTAGATCGTATAGAAAAAGAACCAACTTATGCTAAGAAACTCATCTCGGCATATAAAAACTCGATGGTAATATCCCAAAAAATTCCGATCTCGGACATGATAACCTTTGCTCAAAAGAAAGAATATTACAGCAAATATTTAAAACCATCTAAAAACGGAAAAAGTCTTGTTGTTGATGGTGTAACCAAAAGTAAGCGATTTCTTGAGCTGCTAAATGATAACTTCCTAAAATCTGAACTAACCAACACAGAATATTTAGCCCGTTCTAAAAAAGCATTTAAGTAGCCTCACCCCCCTCATATTTGTAAGAGTGGTCAGAAAGACCACTCTTTCATCCTCCATTTGATTTATAACCACAAAACAATTATTTTGACGACTCATTGGCAAAATCCAATGACGGGATTGGTCCCCCGATTTAGTAAACTTTGGCGCACGATCGCCAGCTCTTCGCTGGTTTTTTTGTACATGTAATTCGGCACATCTAAATTATGGTGGGCTGGGCGAGGCAGCTTCGGCTGGCCGTTTCCAAGGTTGTGGTAGAACCAACCTCGTTCAGTTCACCACCAGAGATTGGTCCTGTAAACCTCCCCTAAACTAGCGGCATACCATTTTAGAGTTCTTCGGCTTACACTGAGCAAATATGGACAACTCGCGATGAAAAAATCACGTTATACCGAAACACAGATCGTTAAGAAGTAGAAGGTGGCCGTCTCATCAAAGAAGTCTGTAGGGAATATGGGATATCTAATGAGACGTATTACAACTGGAAAGCAAAATACGGTGGTATGGAAGCATCCGATATTAAACGACTCAAAGAACTGGAAGATGAAAATCGTCGTCTGAAAGCGATGTTTGCTGAGTTAAGTTTAGAGCACAGAATTCTCAAAGATATTGTGGAAAAAAGCTGTAAAGCCAGCGATTAGACGTGAAACTAACGGGGTCAGGTCTTGCCTTTTGACAATCACTACTTTTTGTAGGGCAAACCTGTAATAATAAGGCGTTCATTAACGATATCTCTAACTTGAAATGGGGCAGATCTGAGCTAGCCACATCAGCTAGCTCGAAGATGGACAGAAGTGAGTTAAGAATTGAACTGTAACTAAAGTATCTCGAATAAAGAAATGTATGGAAATCCACGCGAACACTGATAATCCTCAAGGCTTTTATGAATGCAGTAAAGTCTCAAGTTTTGGCATTTTGTCCACCCTCAGGGCATGTTGCTTACTTTCTTATGTTTTGAATTGAGCTAGTTATTTCTATCAATATATCTTCTGCTAAATAAATAAATTTAACCATCTTGCTGTTATGAAGTATGTCGTCATTTGAGTCATGACATTTAGCCTGCTCTAACAGCCTCTTACACGCATGTTCAAAAGCTACTTTATTTTTATTGTTGAAACTTTGGAACTTCATTTCATAAACTTTTTTATATAGCAAAACCTGTCTGAATTTCCGCCCTTCGATAGGCAAGCTATCTAGAAGCTTGTGAGCTTTTTCGAAAAGCCGATAAGACTCTGAAGCGTTGTTTGTGTCTATACATTGATTAAGATATAGGCGAGCCTGTTGAGTATCTATGTTATCAGTATGATAAGATCCATTTTTGGCTTCAGCCTTTTGGTATGCGTTAGTTAGATAATTCTGAGCCCTAGGATAGTCAGAGAAAGACAGTCGACACATTGCGTATTGAACCCAGTAGTGAGGGCTTTCGATCAACCATGTGCATCTAAACTTCAATTGTTCGTAATATCTATCTAAAACGGTCTGATTTTGAGGTAGTATTCTTTCAACCACATGAAATCTCAGCAGTGATTTAAATATTTTCTTTATTTCAATCTCTTGGTCTTTTATTGAATCTGTTCTCTCAACGATATCTAGGAGAGTATCTCTTACATAAATGTCTGAAAAAGTATTGTTTAACAAAGATAAAGACAAAATACTCGACTTTGATTTGATTGTCGTTCCAGTAAGTTTGAAAAGTTGCTTAAATGGATCTAGTTCTCTAAGTGAAATGTTGTAAATCGCATTAGAACCAGATATTTCAGACACTAAACTAGCTGTTGGATTAACATTTGCCACTTCACAAACACAAATAGCGAATACTGTTTTCTTAAACTCACTATTACTATAAATTAATTCGGTCTGTTGTTGGATTTTAGTTTTAATATTTGGACTATTAAGAAGCCCTAGAAGCAGTAAAGATATTTGGGAACCATATTTTTCAGCTACCAATTTACCTTTTCTTTCAAGAGATAACGCAGAGAAGTCCTGCCATGCTGCTAAGTTATCTATAATTTTAACTGCATTTTCGATTTCTTTGCTCGATAGTAAATCGACATGATGCTCGATGAAATCTAGCGACTCCATGCTCTTAAGGTTACTTGAGTTTCTATCAGCAAATATGTAAAGCAAATTGTCAAACCTAGTTTCATAGATATGCTTAATTAGATCTGGGTAGTTTGAAAAGTTATCAACTATGACTACAGCGTTACGCTCATGCTTAGAGATTATATCAAGATCGGAAATGTAATCCCCACCATTGTCACATAATGTATAGGTGTGGTATCCATTTGTAGTAAGCTCATAGGCTAACATCTCTAGAATTATTGATTTTCCATTACCTAGGTCACCAATAAGAAGTAAGTTGTTGTTGCTTTTTATGTTATCAAGGCAGACGGACACAATATCACGTTTGATGAAGTAAGGTATCGACTCTATCCTTCGAAGTGCATCATGCAACTTTTCTGTTTCGTAATCGCCATAGAGAAAAAGCTTTTCACTATCAATATCACGAAAATCAGTTTGGCCTTCGCAAATTTTATGCTTAATTAAAGAGTCGGTAAATATAATACCTTCTTCTACCTCTTGTTTTGTTACATTCTTGGCTAATTCAGAAAAACCATCGATACCTATAGGTAATACATGACCATATTTTCTGAGTGTGAAAATCTCCTTGAAGTCAGCCCCATCTCTTACAATAAAGTATGTTTTCTCTTGCAGTGAAGGGTTTTCAAAAAGGAACTTTTTTACATCCATGTCGTACATGGAGTAACCCATAAAAACAATGGCACTTGCAGTTTCCAAGTTTTTCTTGAAGTGATAATACCAATCTGAATTTACGAAAGAATCAGGAGAAAGGTATGAAGAGTCTGAAAGTTTGATTGTAGATATTAAATCTTCGGGTTCCGCACCTTCAATTTTTCCGTTGATATGAAGGCAAACATTATCCTTTCTTAAGTAGGTCGTCGGATTATATGATAAGTCTACAGATTCGATGCGCTTACCTGCATTTAAGCTCGCTAGTTCAATAGAGTTATCATAGTTAGTTGTAAAAAACCTTCTCCATGGAAGCTTACATATATTCTCATGGCTATGTGATACCGCTTTAAGAGTATAGTTGTCTTTAAGTAATTCTAATATGGAGTCATGATCTATATACTCAATTGCCACATCGGCAGCGAACATCAAGTCATCTGATTCTTCCAACTTTGATAGTGAACATAGCTTTTTTGCAAGTGCGCCTGCCATGGGGGGAACAGTATTCAGAACGTTTGTTGTTCCAAAAGAAAAGCCAGCGCCTGTAAATACTATAGCTTTACCTGTAGAGATTCTTCGCTTGAGCAGCTCGGTATCTACTTCTTGAGTTTTCGCTTTAGTTATATCAAAACCTTTTAGCATAAAGTTTTCTCCCAGCGGCAATTGTATTATTGAGCATTGCTATGTTTTCACCAACATTTGAATTAGTATATTCAATTAATCCACTGAGCTGTAAGCATTTTCTAGTATCGAGTTCAAAAAACGAGTGTTTTCTTTGCATGTTTGAGTCTCCAACGGTAGACAATTTGATACAGATTGATTAGCCACCAGTACTGTAGCGAATTTTAGCATTAAAAAAAGTAAGCCAATTGATACAAAAAAAATGTCCAAAAAATTTAGGCTAGCAAGAAAAGGGGCACTTCTGTGTTACGAAGTGCCAACTGTGAAGGTTCTAGACAAAACCTTGTCAGTGCCTTCTCTAATTTAGAAAACTACGAATAATCACAGGTATTGCAAAGTTGTTGTGAAGAGCTAGTGCGATGAGCAACATCGCACCAGAAAAGTATTGGCTGGGTTCGGATTAAGTGCCGTTAAGTTCAATCATCGAGCTTTAACGTACATCAAGTGCACTCCTGTTGGAGTGATTTTTGTTAAATCTCGGCTGTATACGTACCCATACTTTTCTAACAAGTCGATAGAGTGATATGTCCAGCCAGCAGCAAATGCCACGCCTGCCAATGCAAAATAAATACTAATTTTGTTAGCTAACTGCATAGCTCTTTGAGAATAAAGTTCATTAATCTTCTTCCCGTATAGCAATGCTTTAGGTGTCATAAAAAGCACACACACTAAAGCCCCAAAAACACCAACAGGAACCCACAAGGTAATAACGGAAACTTGCACAGTATCGGCTCGATTCAATAGCTCAAGGTAATCCAAATAAACGCCATAAGAAGGATAAAACCAACACAACAGCATTAGTGAAACAAAAAATAAGCCAGCCAAACGGATTTTAGTTTTATATCGCACTTTCTAACCTTTCAACTATCGTTTGAGAAATTTTGTATTCGCCCCAAGCCCATTCAATTAGAAGATATGTCGCTGTTACAGCAATTGCACCGATAATTATCGGTTGACCTAAGACAGCAGCAGCAAACAATGCGGCTTCACCAACTGCGCTTTGGAGCATAAATTTGAACATGTCAGAGCCAACATTCCCAAACCAATCCACTAGGTGGTAATCATCTTTGAACACTAGGTCACTAGTAGCAATACTCGCCGATACAACAAACGTTAAAACTCCTGCACCTTTAAAGTTTGCAACCCTAGATTTCGGGCTAAAACCAGTTTGCATTGCTTTAAATGAGTTAAGCGGGTATTTTTTTCCGTTCATGTTGATACGAGAGCCATTCACAAACGCATGTTTGAGTACTTTCCCGTTCTGATCTGTCCCATTGAATGCGACAAAGATTTTTCCTCTGCTCTCAACAAGATCCGTCTTAATGTTCATATCCCCGAATTGCTTAGCAATAGACGCGGCGTCAAACATCGGCTCTGTGTGGTTGAACCATGATTTTGCTGTATTAATACTCGCAGCAAGAGCTGCAACGTCTTTACCAGAATCTAGCCAAACGTTATGCAATATCTTGTGCGCATCTTCTAAATCAGTAATAAGTACATGCTGATGATTCTTCGCCATTTCATCTTCAAGTGAACACTGTAGCCCGATAGAATCGCTTAGAATTTGAGGCGTTTTTAAACCTTGAGAGATTTGACCTAATCCAACCTCTTGTCTATCTCTAAGAACCCTCTCTCTAATTTCTGCCCATCGCTTTTCATCGCTCGCGGTATACCTCAACTCTTCCTGACGCTCTCTACGTTGGCGAGCTGCTCGCTGTCTAGTTGTTTCTTGTCTTTCTTTTGGGGCTACAGGAGCGGATTCATATCTCATGGAAGTCGGTTTTACTGATAAATAAAAACGATAATAACAATATTTTCAGGTATTTATCATCCACAAGAAGACAATCTGATGATTTAACCAATCAAATAGGCAATCTGACAGGCTAAATAAGTATAATGTAGACTCAATCGTGTTGAGTTGCATTCTATCGAATAATTTTTTGTAGGATAAAATGAACGAAACAGCTCTTGTAGAGTGTTTGGTCTAGCGAGTTTTGGGGCAAATGTTTATCAGCGGTTTTCCTAAATTAGAGTGATCACCAAGCGATTCTGTCGTACCTTAACTACCAACCGATTTTGTCGGTTGACTAATTACCAAGGAAAAATAACGTATACTTTTCTATACCTAACCCTTTGAATAGGTCAAATCACCATCCAGGGGTTAGCAAGGATGAACATCATGGACTCTCGCTCCCAGCTTACTGTTGATGTGATCGCTAAAGTCGCTCAAGGTAAGGTCAGCACTAACAGTGCTTCCAAACTCCTCAATAAATCCCGTCGTACAATAGAGCTTTATCTCCACCGCTATCGCCGTGAAGGCATACGCTTTGTTGTCGATGGCAATAAAGGTTATGAGCCTGTCAATAAAACCCCTGATTCACTAAAAAGATAGGTTCAGCGACTGATCCAAACTAAGCACTTCGATTTCAATCTTTCCATTCCCCCATACATGAGCCTTAGTATGGCAAGTATCGATAATGAGATGTTAAGCATAACTTTATTCCAACTCGTTTCGGGGAAAAGACGGGGTTCGATAACCAAAAATAGTCTGATTACAGCATATTTTATTCGCTAACCCATTGAGTATAATCCTAAATAATTACGGCAATAACTCCTTCACATCACAGCCTAAAGTGTCTGCAATCTTATACAATTTTTCAAGCGTGATATTGATTTTACCTCGTTCGATGCGGCTCATATAGCTTCTATCTATCTCAGCGAGAAGGGCTAATTTCTCTTGAGGTAAACCTTTGGATCTTCTCATTTGTACAATACGTTGGCCTACAGCTTCGGCAAGTTTCGTGTTCATGTTTTTTATTTATGAAATTAATTTCCTGAACAATGCACACTTGCGGACTATATGACCACGGATTATAATCCTCAAAATTAACGTAATTGGTCATTTTTCATGCAAACGAAGGTAAAAATCAGAAAAGAGTTATTTCTCGCCATTTATTACAATGAACACTTCTCTGCCAACGACCTAAAATCCTTTCCATTAGATAGTGATGAAAAAGAATACTTATCGGATGAATACGTCGAAAAAAAATTGAAGGAAATGTCGTTGATAGGAGCAGTCCTCTCGTGCGGTTTCGATACGCATGGTGATGAGGAATTCTCCAAAGGTTTTATGTTTAACCATATCGACTGGGAGGTCGTGGATTACGACAACTACAGTGAGGACTCCAACTACCTTTCTCTCAAAAAAGAAAGTCTTTTGACGATTTTGCAAGATAAACAGTCAGAGCTGTCAGAGTCCTATTCTCTTCATAAAAGGACATGGAAGCATTTCACTCAGTTGTGTACTCAACACTCAGAACTTCGGCGGTGTTTAGACGAGTATATATCCGAGTATGACAATCGTAGATTGGACCTCAAAGCCGAAATGCTGGCAGTAGAAAACGCAATTACATTCTACAAAAACACTACCCACCCAGTAGAAAGTGGGAGTTAACTTGCACAGTCCTATACTTTACGCACATGCCACAAACGACATGCTCGTGGGGCAGTTTGTCCAACAGTCGAAGACCTACTGGTCATTTTCATACTCTGATGAGTGGTTAGCATATGATTCAGCTTTCCCGATCTCGTTAAGCCTGCCGCTCGTAAAGGGAGAATGCTCATCATTTAATGCACTGAATTTTATTCACAACCTGCTTCCTGACTTGAAAGAAGAACGATTAAGCCTTGCTCACTCGGTAGGTGTGCAATCCAATGATGCATTCAATTTACTATCCAAAATTGGTCATGATTGCACGGGCGGCATTTCATTTACTGAGAGCAGGCAGGCACCAAACATAGGATGGGAATATCGAGAGATCTCGGCAAGTGAATTAAATGAACTCGTTACTCAGCGTAAGTCATTTCTCCCTTTTTTTGGGGAATATCGACCTTGTATTTCAGGCTCTCAGCGAAAAACAACGCTAACTAGGTTGAACGGTAAATGGTACGTACCTCAAGAGAAATCAATCAGTAGCCACATTATCAAATATCCGATGGATGCGATTGTGCAAAACAACTCAGTACTAGATATGAGCAGCAGTGTTGAGAATGAATTCATCTGCAATCAAATTGCTAAGGAGCTTGGTTTCAGTGTTCCCGATATAGAGATAATAACGGCAGAATCAGGAGCGAAAGCCCTTGTTGTGGAACGGTTCGACCGATGTTTTGTTGACGGAGTTGTGTCTCGTAGGCACCAAGAAGATTTCTGTCAGATTTTTGGGGTCCCTGAACATCAAAAATATCAATCGGAGAACAACCTCGGAGTCTCCAAAATTGTTGATATTTTGAGTCTCTCAGCAGAAAGAAAGGCGGACAATCATGACTTTTTTAAGTTCATGGTATTGCAGTGTCTCCTTGGTGCCACTGACGGTCATCTCAAGAACTTTTCCGTGCATATCGCTCCTGGCGGACACTATCAGCTCGCTCCGTTCTACGATTTGCTATCAGCTTATCCTGCCATCGGTGCCACTGGGTTAAATAGGCGAAAGTTAAAGCTAGCTATGGGACTGAAAGCATCGCGAGGATACAAATACCATATCAACAAAATTTGCTTACGCCATATCGAGCAGACAGCTAATCAGTTCGGTATCAGCAGTGCGAACTGTCACGAAATCATCTCGGCCTTTCTCGCTCAATTTAGTAGCGCACTTAGCTCTATAGACAATCGATTTCCAGAAAATGAGTTTTCTCTAGTAAAGGACGCAATATTTCAACATGCCACTAAGATCGTCGAAAAGTTAAGGAGATCAATTAAGTAAACATCTCGGGTAACAATTATTGCCCATTTTGTAAACATACTAGTTAGCAGTGAGGGAAAGATGGCTGAAACCACAACCAATGGAACTAACACGACTCTTGATTTGAAGCAGTCTTTCGCTCTACTAAGTGTCGATAAGAACGGTATCGTAACAATGAAGTTTGGTGATGAAGTAATGGTTTTTATGAACGACAAATGCCCAGCCATAGCTACAGATTTATTAAAAGTGATTGCGTCAATAAAAAACGGGAACAACCATCAATGAAACGTGAGAAAGAGAAGATCAGTGATCTAACAGAAACTTCGCGTGACAACCAGGATATTGCTCGCTTGCTAGACTTACTCGAAAAAAACATAGAGCAACATCCTGGTAAGTTGATTGCTCCTTCTCAAGAAATGAAAGAAGAATTAGATAAGATCGTCGGTGATTATTCGTCGATTTAGATCGCGACTATTAAAAGTGAGGATGGTATGAAGGCAAAAATCGGTATTTTATCAGAAGAGTTGGCTCGTAAGCGCATGATTCGCATTGCAGAAGGAAAAGTGATAGCTGAAGAACCTTACCCTCAATTTTTGTTTGAGTCACTGGCTGCGCTTTCACTACTGCTGTCTAACGAAAATGTTGAACTACTGAATTTGATTGCTCGCGAAAAGCCAAATAGTCTTGATGACCTTGCTGAAATAAGTGGGCGCAGTATCAAGGATGTTACTGATACCTTTGAAGCTCTGTCATCTAAGGGCTTTGCTTATCTGGATGTGAGGGGAAGTGAATCTCGACCAATAGCGTTGTTTACGACATTCGAGATCGTTATGGGCAGATCCCTTTTACTTTGAATCGCTAACTCACAACTGAACAGAAACGTTTTAGAATTAATGATCTACAGCGTTTCTGTCAGATTAGGAAAAGTATGTTGAGGCCTTAGACGTTTGTATGACTTCAGTACCGCGTAGATCTCGGACTTATAACTCTACGACCTTGAACAAGGGTAATAATTTTTCTTTATCTTTGTTCTTTAGAGTCGGAACTGATATAAACAATCTGTCCTTTGCTCGACTTACAGCTACGTAATAAACCCTATGTTCTTCATTGCTTTCGAGGTCTGGATTTATTAAAAACTCAAGGTCTTTTTCATCTGGTAAGTGGACTAACACATTATCAAAATCATCGCCTTTAGTTTTATGTATAGTTTTTATATCCCCCGACTCGCCGCCTGTACATAGTTGGTTTATAATGTCTTTGTACAAAATACGTTCATATAAAGGTTTTTGCTTTCCTTTATCTGTGAGTTTTGAAATGGAATTGTGTATGTTTTCCTTAATGAAAACAAAAAAATCATAAATACTTTTTTCTTCAAATTCACTTCGATTCGCCGTAAGTACAAAAAGACTATCTAATGCTTTTTTTCTTCTTATATCTTCATCTAAAATTTCACGGAAATTTTTTTCAATTTCGGCAACTGCTTCTTTAAACCTAAAATTATTAGCGAAAAATAGCGCTGTAATACAGTTTATTACTTTATTTTTTCGTTCTGTATTTGAGTCGATATTTCTAATCTCATCTACGGGATTTACATCTGATACTCCGCCGTTAAAAACTCTGTTTAAATAGTATACAGAGATGTTACTCCTTGATATTACTTTAATTTCCCCGTCAACAACACTTTCTTTTAAATACTCATAAGCGTCGTAAACATTTCCCACTAGTAAATGTGGCAATACCCCTTTTTCTTGCCTATATGGGGTTTGCTCAATATCTTTTCTTATATGATTTAAAACATCAATAATTGAATTTGTACTACGTCTGTTTTGAGAAATAGTGTATTGGGTTGTCCTAGGTGAAATAAAGTTATCAAAATCGTTTGGTGTAGCACCTTGAAAACCATAAATTGACTGTGCTTTATCTCCAATAACACCAACTATAACTCCTATTTCTTTAATTTTACTTATTATTTTAGACTGAATAGGGTTTGTGTCTTGAAATTCGTCGATGAATATATAGGGAAATTTAGATTTTAATACAGTTATAATAAATGGATTTTCTTCTATTAGCTTATAGCTAAAGTAAAGTATATCATCATGGTGTAATATCCCTTTTCTCCAGAAAATCTTTTTGTATGTAATTAAGTCTTCTGATAAAGTATCTATGATTTTATTTGATATATACTTACGTTTCCCTGACTCACTATAATATGCTTCTTTGCTTTTGCACTTTAGTTCAAGGTTTGATTCCTGATCCATCGACCAATAAATTGTTCTTATCCAATTACTTAAAGCATCTTGATTGTTCTTTAGTTTTTGAAGCTGATTTATTGTATAAGGGTGTTTAAACTTAGCCTTACTTTTATGATTACTTAACCAATCATTGATTCTTTTAAGGCTAACGTAATGATCATCGTGGCCATCTATTTTTTCGAAGCTAAGTTCATACTCAGATGGCAAGAAGGATGCATAGGGCTTAATTATGTGTCTGTATAGGAAGCTATGAAGCGTACTTACTTCCGTATGTTGTGATGAGTTACCTAATCTACTATTGATTGTGTCAGCGGCAATGTTTGTATAAGTAATACATGCAACTTTACCAAATTTACCTAAACGAGTTGAATTTGATACTACATTACTAATATGACTTATTAGCCAATGAGTTTTTCCAGCTCCTGGACCTGCTGAAATCCTAAATTCATCATTAATGACATTAATGATTGATTCAGATGTTATCGTATTTATGCACATAGAAAATCAATCCCATCCTTAATATATTGAGGTACTACAAATTCTTGGTATTCATCCGTACCTAATTTCTCAAGGTTTCTTTCTAATACGTCGGATAGTAATAGTGCATTTTCACCTTTACCCACGGAGTTCAAGTATCTGGATGCTAATATAGCTTTCTTTTTACTATACTCATCCCATGAACAGCTCTGAATGGACTCGATGATTCGATTGTTTTCTGCATGTGGTTTTTTCACAGTTCCCTTATTCAATAGCTTAATGAACTCTTCAATTGGTAGTTCGTCAATTGAGTCCATTAATTCTTCCAGTTCTTTCTTATTACTAATGGAATCAGTTAACAGAAGTTTAAGTTTTGGGTTTTCTAAAACAAGCTCATATTCAAAGGTTTTACTCTTCTCTCCTTGGCTAAAGTACCTTATGTTTTTATGACTTTTATATTTATCAATCAATTGTGATGAGTTGTTAGAATAATCATAATTTTCGTTATCGGTTCCTAACTCAAAGGGATAACACTTCTCATAATTACCGCTTTCTACTTTTCTTACAGGGTCTCTATCAGTTAGACATACAACCTTTTTAGGAATAGCATTTTCATCATTTGTATCGAAAATTTTCAAGAAATGCTCGAAGTATCGACCACCAACATTAATTACGGAAATATGGTTATCTTCTAAGCATTTGGAAAGATCTGGCTGTGTTTTTTTGACTTCATTGTCATAATATTTTGCAAAAGTCGATATTAGTAACTGTTCAGCAATCCCTTCAACAAAGATAACTTTTTGAGCAAACAGCATGTCCGATTTAGTTGCATCTAAGAATCGCTGAACATACCTTTTACTATCATCATTCCCTAATGCTTTTGAAGGGTAGGAAACTGTATATTCTTCATCATCTGAATACAGATTGATTATATTGTCCAATTTACATGATGACGTTATATGTGTTGAGTGAGTTGTGATAAAAACTTGTCTAGCCTTATTATTCTTGTCACTTAAGAACTTCAATATTTTTTGTTGCATAGATGGATGAAGATGTGACTCTGGTTCTTCAATTACTAACATTGGGAATATCTTAGCGTTACTTCCCATATAGCTACCATCAGAATTAACTTGCATTTTTGCCAAGAGAAGAGACATGTATATTAAGTTATTGTAGCCTAAACCATTATGAGTCGCGGGTACCGTTATTCCCGTTTTCTTTTTTATTATAAGTTGCAAAGCAAAAAGCATATCTTTTTCAGAAATACTACCATCAAAGTCAGGAAACGAATCATTAAAATCCGCACCAGTTTTGTTAGCATAGCCTAGTATTTCACCCTTTCCCTCTGATATTCTTTCATGCAGTTGCGCTAATACGCCTTCAGAGGATGCCTTAAACTTACTTTCTCTAGTCCTGATTTCTTGTACTTTTTGTTCTATTTCATCTGGTTTAAGAGTATTGATATTTTTCTTAAGATCATAGTCCATAAAAAACTGAAATACATCTTTGAGTAAATTATTTTTTCCGCTGAGCATGTCTCTTTCGACATCTCTAATCGCATCCAAGAACTGAAAATCAAATTTACTGATGGTTTCGCTACTAACAGGTTCTTTATTTTCAACTTTTCCAGCCCAAATTTTATACTTATATTTTCTTAAAAAGCTAGACTCAATGATCTTCCATATATCCTCTTTTGAAGTAGTATCTTTTACCTTATCTATCTCTTTTAAATAATTAGTTTGTTCTTTTTCTGGCAAAAATAGCTCGTAGGTTAGTTTAGCTTCATAATCCTCCTCAAGCTTAGTCAGGCAACTAGCAATCGCAGCTAAATCATCTGGAGTGTGGTCGTTCCCTTTTTTAAAGGTAACAGCTATCGAGACCTTTGGTGCTGCAATCTTTAACTCATCCAAAGGGATATTTTTGTTAAAATCGTCAATAGATAAACTCTTTGAAGATGAGTTATCTAGCACTACAGCTAATGCACGTAAAAGGTTTGTTTTACCTGCATTGTTATGCCCAACGATAACGTTAATATCATTTTTAAATTCTATTTTTTGACTTCTGAAGCTTCTGTAATTTGAGATATCGATGCTGGAAATGTACACGTTTTAATCACCCATGCAAAATTATACATATCTTAAGCGCAATGAATGTACCTACAAACCAATCACTCATTGCGATAATGAGAAACTCCTAGCATAACATCTTCAGCTATACAAACGGGTGAAGTGGATTATAATTTGGTCACATAATTTAAAGTTCTGAACATAAACAAAAACTAATTCAAATTGCGAGGGTTGAAGCCTGGTTCAATCCCGCTCTAGCTCGCTATGGGACAGTTCCGAGCTAGCCATAGGAACTAGCTCAATATTTGACAAAACCTTGTTACTATTTTTGGCGAGCGAGCTGTTTGTTTAGCTCTCTTCGGAGGGTTTTTTAACTCGGCACAATTCTCAAAACATTTCACATCGCACTTTTTCAAACAAACTAAAACACAGCTTGACACTGATAGAACAACTGGAAATATTTAGTTAAAACAAAAAATTAAGAGATTGAGATGATGAATATTTGTACACGCTATGAATGTGACACCTGCGAAACTTTGATTGATTGCCGTATAGGCTTTTCCAACCGAAAAGTTCAACCACTCCAATTTGCGTGCCCCGAATGTGGGGAACGTATTAGCTTCACATTAGGCTTTAATGACCTTGAGGGAGCAACGGAAATAAAGGAGTTTAAAACTCCTTTCACTGGAGAAAACGTCTTCGTTGACTTACATCTTGATTTCCCTACCACGTTTGGTGAGTACAAACAAGGTGACACTACGTTTATGCGTGTGATTAGCGAAATTGGACAAGAGTCTTTTGCCGATCTAGCTAGACGCTTGGAACTTCTAAACCAGCTAGGAGAACATTACCGAACACTAAAACGTCTAGTGTCCCAATACAAGAAAGGTAATATAAAAGGATTTGAAAAAGTCATTAAGAGCCTTGAGAAGTTAGAGTTCATAAAGCTGAAATCACATAAACCTCAGGATGTAATTGCTGCTCTGTACTCCGCTACTTCAGTTATGTCTTCTCCATTGACCGTTTATGAGCATAGTCAAGAACTTAGTAAAGAAATGCCGAAAGTACTTCTAAGTCTTTACACTGAGCATCACAAGAACTTAAATGAGTTCTTTGATAGTTTACTAAGCACTGGCTTCTTGAAGAACGTTCACCATGAAACTTTGAGCTTGTACCCTAAGTTAATCAAGCTTGAAGTTCCTCTACGACCAGCTTTGTACTATGACTACAAAGCCGAAGAATTAGGCAATGTCCCTGCTAGGGTATCAACAACTCACTTCGAGTCTTGCAACAACGTCTATAAGGACTTAGCGGAGGTTTACTCTAGACAACTGGTACTAGTAGCAGGGTTGAACAATCTAATCAAACGCGGTGACTTTAACAAGTTTTCAGAAAAAGTACTCTTGAATAAGAAAGATAAACCTATTAAGGATTTCACATCGCTTGATAGGTACGCAGATGTTGATTTAGGCAGGAAGCTCGCAGCACTAGATGACTGTTTCTTCAAACTTGACGAAGAAGCTATTGATAACCAGCTTAGAAATGGTATCGCACACTACAAGTATAGCTATGATGAAGCAACGCAAATCATTACATATAACTCTGCCAAAGAAGGACTTACTAGAGACAAAACCATAGAAGTTAGTCTTATGGAATTCCTACGGAAGATGTTGCTTCTGTTCCGAGAAGTTCATTGTCTTAACCACATCATCAAAGCATTGCTTTTCCACAGCGTATTGATTTTGAAGAAGCCCGTGTAACCATTCCTCATAGATGCGCTAAAAGCGCTTATTCATCTCTGTCAAGTTTATAGCATAACGAAGCACAAGCTATAACGTAATGTCTGCCTCAAAACCCGCAAGGGGCAAAAGCGTGTTTTGGGAAATGTTACATTAACACTTCAGGAACTAGTCGCAGTTTCTAAGGACTATCAACCACTCGATACTAGCTTAGTTGCACTCAAAACCAAATACAAAAGACGTAAACGTACCTTAACTTGAGATGATATATAAGAAGCTGTTTTTTGATAAAAGAACCTAACTTTATCAAATCACGATTTAAAGATTTTAGATATGCTCTATGCAAAGAGCGAAGAACTACTTCAAAAAAAAACGGTGCAGCAAAAATTTGCTGCACCGTCATATGTATGGCGTCCCCAGTAGGATTCGAACCTACGACCACATGCTTAGCTTACCACTACAGTTTTCACTGCCGCCTTAAGGCGTTTGTAGTCTGGACTATATCTTCACCTTAGTAACCTATTCCTAGGAAATCCGAAGATTTTATACCTTAGATGGAGGGCGCTTATGGTGTCTTACGCAATGAGTTCGCATTGCTCCACCTAGTCTCTGCACCTTCTCTACACGCTTGTAGAGCTAGGCTCAAGATTGCCACCGCCATTACGCGCTGAGGTTTCCTTGAATTCACCCTCTGCACTGTAAAGGTTTCCCAATACAGGCTCCAAATTTAAAGGCACGTGCTCTATCCAACTGAGCTATGGGGACTATATTCTATAAACACTACCACTTTTTAAATAAAGTGGTAACTAAAAATGCTTTGTAGTAACTCTCTAAAACCCTAAGTAGTAAACTTACCACCAACTAAACCCTTTCAAATCAATTACTCTCTTAGCGAATGGTAATCTTTAGGGGGTTAGTCTTGCTCTATCCAGCTGAGCTAAGGGCGCGCTACAGGGACAGGATTATACGAGTTCAAACGGGTAAATCAACGGGTTTTCATAACATTCTGATCTGAATGCCTAAAAAAAGTC
>WJXF01000075.1_pt1 | contig 31118 bp, 34 predicted proteins | sample 9263211 | NCBI WGS metagenome assembly WJXF01 (sample SAMN12697362, study PRJNA563984) | aquatic metagenome | isolation source: water sample from a prawn hatchery tank treated with erythromycin, plated on... | place: Australia | collected 2018-10-17
AAAAGAGTCATCCGTCGGAGAAGATGGCGTTCGCTCGCAAGTCAAAATCCGAAAACCCAAAGGTAAAAATCATATTCGATATGAATACGATTTAGACCATATTGATTGCGAGAAAAATGAAATTACTTTTTATCGTCATATCAACTATTCAGATGGTAGTAAACGAAAAATTCAACATGTTGTAGGCATAGAAGAAATTGTCCAAATCATCCCCTTGAATAAAAGTCAAAGGGGGAGTGTTGTGAATCCTAATGGCGGTTCTTTAGACAGAGATTGTGGGCTTAAGTTAAATAACGAAATAGTTGGCGGGATACCTGAAAACCATGCTGGACATCATCAAATTAGTATCAATATTGCTCAGGAATATCCTGTAATGCATAGAGCTGCCGAACTTGGTTACAACATTAACAGAGGTACAAACGGGATTGCACTTCCGACTAATATTGAAACATCTGTCGAAACAGGTCTTCCTTTACACGTGGGTAGACATCTAAGTGCAAGGCACGAAGGTTCAGCGGATGCCTTAGTTAGACGAGAAATGAGAGCGTTGCAAACTAAGTATGATCGTGGTTTTATCGATGATACGACTCTTGTAGATGAAATTGGAAAAACAGAAAGTAGAATTAGGAATGCTCTGGAAAAGAATGAAGTTCGATTGCAATTGGATGATCCGCACTGGAAAAGTAGGAAGTAGTAATGACACTTAAAATTTGGACCAACAAGGTAGATAGAGATTCCGATTTTACTCAAGGTAAAGTAACGGAGCCTAGTGTATTAAGAGGGTTGAATCTGACGGGAGGCGTTGCCCTAGGAGACAAATGGCCAAAAGTTACTATTGATGTCATATCAGATGACAAGCCTGCGGATAGTTTTCTTAGTGGTCCTTTATTAATCGTGAGTCGACGGTTAGCTGATTTAATTTCTGAGCACACACAAACGAGTGAAGTTGAATTCCTACCGATTGAGGTTAATTACCAAGGCAAAAGTTTTGGTGAATACTATTTTTTAAATGTTATTGCGATTTGCGACTTACTGGATAGAAATCATGCAATATTTAGTGAGTTTGATGGAGAGATTGATTCAATTGATCGAGTTATCCTTAAGAAAGACATTGAAGCGCAGAACACTATATTTCAATTGGATGCTATCGAATGGTTGTTATGTGTTGATGAAAAACTGGCGGAATTAATCGAGAATAAAGGTTTTTCAGGAGTGGTATTTAAGTCAGAAAGTGAATGGCGTCCTTTTTAGGTATCCGCGGGTAGCTTGTTTTGAGCCATCTCTTACGAGGTGGCTTTTACGTTTTATGGTAGAGAGTTTGCTGTTTGTTGAACCATATAGTGCGCATTATGTTGGTGCACCAAAACCACATTGGTGCATTTATTAGCGTGTTAAGCACCATTTCAAGAATGCATAATTTTATTAAAGTTCATACAAAACAATAAATTAAAGTGTAAGTGTTAGAAATGTAAATTATGGAATGAGAATTGCTCTGTTAGACGCTCTATAAACTAAGTTCACCAAATTGGTGATGAGCCTAACTTTGATGCACAGGATAAGTGCGCTACAGATCAACGGAGACAATCATAATGAGTGTAACTGCCAATCAGGTACACGGCGCTGTACAAACTCTCACGCAAAGTTCCGACACACTTTTCTTACTACTTGGCGCAATCATGGTCTTTTTGATGCATGCTGGTTTTGCTTTTCTTGAAGTAGGAACCGTGCGCCAAAAGAACCAAGTTAATGCTTTAGTTAAAATCTTGGCCGATTTCGGTATTTCTGCCATTGCGTATTTTTTCATTGGATACTGGGTCGCTTATGGCGGCACCTTCTTTGCTGATGCAGAGACATTATCTCAAGGCAATGGTTACGAGTTGGTGAAGTTCTTTTTCTTGCTGACCTTCGCTGCAGCGATTCCTGCTATTGTTTCTGGTGGTATCGCAGAGCGAGCTCGTTTTTATCCGATTCTAATCGCAACATTTTTCACTGTCGGTATTGTATACCCACTATTTGAAGGAATGATCTGGAACGGAAACTTTGGCGTTCAATCTTGGTTTGAAAATACCTTTGGTTATGGCTTCCACGATTTTGCAGGTTCAGTCGTTGTACATGGTGTTGGCGGCTGGATAGCGCTGGTTGCCGTTGTGTTTTTGGGCATGAGAAAAGGCAGAGTTCGAGCAGGAAAGCATACCAACTTTGCACCTTCGAATATTCCGTTTTTGGCTTTGGGAGCTTGGATCTTATGTGTGGGGTGGTTTGGCTTCAACGTCATGTCAGCTCAAACTGTGTCAGGCATAAGTGGCTTGGTGGCTATGAACTCATTGATGGCAATGGTCGGAGGCATTGTCGCGTCACTGTTGGCTGGTAAAAATGACCCTGGCTTTATTCATAACGGGCCACTAGCTGGCTTGGTTGCTGTATGTGCGGGCTCAGACTTAATGCATCCTATCGGTGCTTTAGTGACAGGTGCGATTGCTGGCGTGCTATTTGTTTATCTTTTTACCCACCTACAAAACAAAACCAGGATTGATGATGTGCTAGGTGTCTGGCCTTTACACGGTGTATGTGGCGCTTGGGGTGGTATTGCTGCGGGGATCTTTGGCCAAATCTCGTTGGGTGGGCTAGGGGGCGTGAGCATTATCGTTCAGCTTCTAGGAACGCTTTTGGGCATTTCCATCGCTGTGCTTGGGGCACTTGCAGTCTACGGCGCGATTAATACCAGTATGGGACTAAGGCTTTCAGAAGAAGACGAATTCAATGGCGCTGACCTAGCCATTCATAAAATATCTTCGACCAACGAGGATTGAGGCCAATATGGGAGCGGCATAAAGCCGCTCTTTTAGCAATTGTCTTTCTTGGCTTGGCCCGGAGGACAGAAATTACCATTACCTCGATGGTCATCATCATTGGTGCTGACTCTTACCTTTACATCATCGACTTCGCCTTCAACATTGGTAAGTTGACAGCCTGCCAAAGTCAGAAGCAATGTAAACGTTAGAGATACTTGTCTCATTGCTGTTCCTCTTAAATTGTAATTCTAATAGTGACCATTACGACTATGGTCTAATCCATATTACTACTGTTGCTATTCTTTCAGTGTTAAGCTAATGAAAAAACAGCAAGGATGAGTTATGAATTTCCCTTATAGAAATATTGTAGTACTTACTGGTGCAGGTATCTCGGCCGAATCTGGTATTCAAACATTTCGTGCGCAAGATGGCCTATGGGAGAATCACCGTATCGAAGATGTAGCAACGCCTGAAGGGTTTGCTCACGATCCGGACCTTGTTCAAGACTTTTACAACCAACGCCGCAAGAAACTTCAAGATAATGCGATAAAGCCTAATGCAGCGCATGAAGCATTAGGTCGGCTAGAGGCTGAGTTAGAAGGTAAAGTGACGGTCATCACTCAAAATATAGACAACCTTCACGAAAGAGGTGGCAGTCAGAATGTGATTCACATGCATGGTGAGTTGCTCAAGGCGCGCTGTAGTGAATCTAACCAAGTAGTAGAGCACAATGAGGACATTAAGACAGGCGAACTTTGTCACTGTTGTCAGATCCCTTCACAAATGCGACCACATATTGTTTGGTTTGGTGAAATGCCACTGCGAATGGGTGATATCTACGCGTCATTAGAAGAAGCAGATTTGTTTATTTCTATTGGGACTTCTGGCGTTGTGTATCCCGCAGCAGGTTTTGTTCATGATGCAAAAATGCACGGCGCACATACCATTGAAATTAACCTAGAACCTAGTGCGGTAGAAAGTGAATTTGAGGAAAAACGCTACGGAAAAGCAAGCGTTGAGGTTCCAAAATTAGTTGACGAGATACTGGCTCTAGAAGGAAAAGAAAGAGCGTAATAACTTCAACAGGAAGATTTTTTGTCTTGTCATTAAGAACAAAAAAGCGGCTCATGAGCCGCTTTTTCATATCTTTAAAACTAACGAATTAGTTGTTCACTTTTAGCTTTTGGAAGTACTCATCGTACATTACGCTCGCTTCGCCAACTTCATCTTGCCAAGTACCGCTGTCCATCACTTCTTGTGGTGGGAAGATGCTTGGATCATTAGCAAATTCTTTCGGTAGCAGATCGTGTGCCGTTTTAACTGGCGTAGGATAACCAATCTCAAGTGCAATCTTAGCTGCGTTCTCAGGGCGCAGTAAGAAGTCAATCATCTTATGAGCCGCATCAACGTTCTTCGCACCAGCTGGAATTGCTAGGCTGTCCATCCAGAAGATAGTGCCTTTTTCTGGCCAGATGATGTCGATGTTCGCGCCTTCTTGACGAGCCATGTATGCAGAACCGTTCCAAAGCATGCCTAGTGAAACTTCACCCGCAAGGTAAGGGTTTGCAGGAAAATCTGAGTTAAATACTAATACGTTTGGCATTAGCTTTTTCAGTTCTTCGTAAGCGGCTTTGATTTCTTCTGGGTTAGTCGTGTTTGGTGAGTAACCAAGCTTAGTCAATGCAATGTGGAATACTTCGCGAGAATCATCCATCAGCATTAGTTGACCTTCCCACTTGCTATCCCAGAAATCATCCCATTTAGAAACCGATGACTTGTCTAGCATGTCAGCATTGATACCAATACCGGTCGCACCCCAAATGTATGGGATAGAGTAGTTGTTGTTCGGATCGAACGGTTTGTTTAGGAAGTTAGTATCAAGATCGGCAAAATGAGATAATTTCTCTTTGTCGATCTGTTGTAGCATGCCTTCTTTACGCATTTTAGAGACGAAATAGGTAGACGGTACTACCAAGTCGTAACCAGAACCTTGAGTTTTTAGTTTTGCGTACATACTCTCGTTAGATTCGTATGTAGAGTAAATAACTTTGATTCCGGTTTCTTTTGTAAAGTCTTCAAGAACTTCGTTTGGAATGTATTCCGACCAGTTGTAGAAATACAGTTCTTGATCAGCAGCCATTGCAGGGGTAGCGATGAGCGTCGCTGCACATAGAGCGCTTGCGTAGAATTTACTTTTCATTTGTTTTCCGTTTTGTTTCGCGATTGGACAAGTCAATACTAGCTGGAGTTATCGAGTTGAGCCAAATCGCAGTAAGCACAAATATGTTCATTTAGCTTGAATATCGTTGTCTCCTTGTTATGAGACGATAAATCTATGATACCAAGACAAATAAACCTAGCAACGCGCGATTATATCAGCCTAAGACAAAAATAGGCAGCGTATTGCTGCCTATTTTCCTATGGTTGATGACTTGTTACACAAGCTAGATTATTGTCCCGCTTTCAGCTTGAGGAAATAATCTTCGTACTTAACGGTTAGATCACCAACCGCATCTTGCCATTCAACACGGTCAAGGTCTTCTTGAGAAGGGAACAGTGGGGCAACGTCTTTAAACTTAGCATTCGATTCTTCCACCGCCGTTAGGTAGCCAGTATCACGAGAGATTTGCTCTGCGATTTCTGGGCGCAGTAGGAAGTCAATCATCTTGTGAGCGGCTTCTACGTTCTTCGCACCGGAAGAGATAGCGAAGTTATCAACCCAGCCGATACCGCCTTCTTTAGGAAAAACGAGTTTAAGGTTCAGGCCTTCACTTTGTGCCGCTGCGGCGCTACCGTTCCAAAGCATACCAACGCCCACTTCACCAGACATGTAAGGTGCGCCAGGGTTGTCAGAGTTGAAAACTAAAACGTTAGGCATCAACTTTTGTAGCTCAGCGTACGCTTCATCGATTTGCTTAGGGTCTTTTGAGTTACCTGAGTAGCCAAGTTTACGCAGAGCGATATGGAACACTTCACGAGTGTCGTCCATCAACATTACTTGACCTTCAAGCTCAGGCTTCCATAGGTCAGCCCAGCTTTGGAAGTCGTTTGGATCGTACATATCTGCGTTAACCGCTAGGCCTGTAATCGCAACAACGTGTGGGATAGAGTAGTCGTTACTTGGATCGTAAGGCTTGTCTAGGTAGTTTTTATCTAGGTTGCCGAAGTTTTTCAGCTTAGTCTTATCGATCTTTTGTAGCATGCCTTCGTCACGCATCTTCGCCACGAAGTACGTTGAAGGTACTACTAGGTCATAACCTTGGTTATGAGTTTTTAGCTTTGCATACAAAGTTTCGTTCGACTCGTAAGTCGAGTAGATCACTTTGATGCCAGTTTCTTTAGTAAATTGCTCTAGGATATTACTGTTGATGTAAGGACCCCAGTTCATAAATACTAGTTCTTTATCATCCGCTGTCGCTGTACCAGAGAACAGAGAAAGCGCACATGCACTACCAGCTAATAGAGTAGCCCATTTTTTCATTGACGTTAGCTCCAAACCAAACGTTGTCCAATTTTGGACGATAGATAGAAAAACAGAATGGCATGTAACCATTCTGTTTCGTGATGTTAACAGGTGCGGATTCTACTTCACTTTTTCTCTTGCTAGCAACTGAGAAATTACTACCAAGACCAAAGAAACAATCAACATCACCGTTGCTAGGGCGTTAACTTCCGGTGAAATGCCCACCTTAACCATTGAGTAAATCTTCAATGGCAAGATTTCGTATGTTGGACCCGTTACAAACGAGCTGATGATCACATCGTCCAAAGACAAGGTAAAGCTCAATAGCCAACCTGCGGCAACCGCTGGTTTAGCGAGAGGAAGGATGATCTGTTTCAAGATAACCCACTCGCTTGCACCAAGGTCTTTTGCTGCTTCCAACATTTTCACATCAAAGCCATTTAAGCGGCTGTATACAGTTACCACAACGAATGGTAGACAAAAGGTGATGTGAGCAATCAATAGTGTAAAGAAGCCAAGCTGTGCGCCTAATACTAGGAACAGAGCAAGTAATGAAATCGCCATTACAATATCGGGAGACATCATCACGACAAACAGCATGCCGTTTACCGCACCTTTACCTTTGAACGAGTAACGGAATAGGGCAACGGCCGTTAAGCTACCAATGATGGTTGCTGCTGTCGCTGAGAATACCGCTACGTTCAATGAATGCCATGCAGCTTGCATTAGGCTGTCGTTATTTACTAAGGTTTCGTACCATTTCGTGGTGAAACCACCCCATTTCATACCAAATTTGTTGGCATTAAATGAGTTAACAATTAAGACGATGATTGGCAGATACAAAAATGCATACACCAGCGCCATAAAGCTAAATCTAACTGTGCGTCCCATTAGTCTAGCTCCACTTTCTTATTCAATAGTTTGCCTGCTCTGTAGTAAGCGTAAAGCATCACAGCCATTGCGAAGGTGAGGGCGATACTGGTCGCAGCACCAAATGGCCAGTCACGAGCGTTCAATACTTGGCTCTTAATAACGTTACCAATCAGTAGGTTCTTCGCACCACCAAGAAGGTCAGAGATGTAGAACATACCTAGTGCTGGTAGCAGAACCAACAAACAACCACCGATAATGCCAGGCATTGTAAGAGGTAGAATCACTTTCGTAATGGTTTGGAACTTGTTCGCACCAAGATCTTTCGCCGCCTCGATATAAGTGTTGTCCAACTTCTCGATTGCCGAGTAAAGCGGCAGAATCATAAATGGAAGCAGGATGTACACAAGACCAATCATTACTGCTGTTTCGGTGTACATAATACGTAATGGCTTATCGATGATTTCCATCGCCATTAATGATTTGTTCAAAATACCTTGTGTACCCAGAACAATCTTCAGGCCGTAAGTACGGATAAGAGAGTTTGTCCAAAAAGGTACGATAACTAAGAACAACATGAATGGGCGCCATTTCTCTGGCATTTTCGCTATGATGTAAGCAAATGGGTAACCAATTACTAAACACAACAACGTCGCCACAATCGCCATGTAGAACGAGTGCATCAGCACTTTCGCATACAAGGGGTCGAGTAGACGTAAGTAGTTGTCGAAAGTAAATGTCATTTCGATTAAGTTTGCTTCATCACGCGTTAAGAAACTCGTACCGATAATCATCACATTTGGTACCAACACGAAAAGTGTTAGCCAACCGACGATTAAGGTAATGATCGCGTTTTGAAGATTAATCTTCTTGCTTATCATTGAGGACTACCTCCCAGCTCTCAACCCAAGTGATAGCGACTTTCTGGCCAAGTGAGTGGTCCACATCAGGATCATCTTCGTTAAAGAATTCGCTAACCATTACACGCATGCCCGAATCCAATTGGATAACTGAATCAAGCGTCATACCTTTATAGGTACGCTCTGTTACGTGACCTACGATGCCTTTTTCTTCAGACTCTTTGATCTCTTCGATACGTAAGTCTTCTGGGCGAAGTAGTACTTGCAGTTTTTCACCTGCTTGCGCTTCCTGATCGTAGTAAACAACAGACTCGACACCTTCGATTTCTGCACGGATACGTTTCTCGTCGATACGCTCTAGCATGGTTGCGTTGAATACGTTGATCTCACCGATAAAGCGAGCAACAAATAGGTTCTTCGGCTCTTCGTAAATCTCACGTGGAGAACCATCCTGCTCGATAACACCATCGCGCATTACAATAATGCGGTCAGACATCGATAGGGCTTCTTCCTGATCGTGCGTAACGAAGATAAAGGTAATACCAAGTTGACGCTGAAGCTGTTTAAGCTCGATTTGCATTTGCTTACGCAGTTTGTAATCAAGTGCCGATAGAGATTCATCTAGCAGCAGTACTTTTGGTTTGTTAACAACCGCACGCGCAATGGCGATACGTTGTTGCTGACCACCAGAAAGCTGATGAGGCTTACGCTGTGCCATTTTTTCTAGGCGCACCATGCGTAGCGCTTCCATTACTCGTGGTTCAATGTCCGCAGTAGGCGTTTTCTGCATACGAAGGCCAAAAGCGACATTCTCATATACGGTCATGTGTGGAAACAATGCGTAACTTTGAAATACCGTGTTGACGTGCCTTTGCTCTGCAGGAACCTGTGTTACATCCTGGCCATCCAAAATAATTTGACCGTTATCTGCCGTTTCAAAACCTGCAATCATGCGTAAAACTGTTGTCTTACCACAACCAGAAGGCCCGAGAATCGTCAGAAATTCACCATGATTAACATCCAGATTTAAATTACCGATGATTTCCTTACCATCGAAACTTTTACTAATACCAGATAAACGAATAACTGGCTTTCCTGCTTGCGGTTTTGCGTTCAACGTCTGTATTTCCCCCACGTTCAAGCCGGGATTATCCCAGCTGATGTGACACTAACCATTCACTTTTGAGGCGCGCATCATAATCACCAAAAGTGTGAAATTAAAGCATTTTCTTATCTTGAAACAGAAATAATTTTGCAGGAAAAAGCCATCATTCCTTACCATACTGTTTTTATGAGATTAATTGGCATCTAGACACAGTTTGATAGCACTAAACTTTGTTCAACAATTGTTTCAATTTCATGACCTTGAAAGTGGTTAATTATCAACCATACAGTTGAGATTGCAAGGATTGTAGGTGAGTTGTGATGTTAGATGTGGAAAGATTTCTTTATAATGACGATTACATTAATTGACTGGAATTCCAGCCAAAATTTTACAAGTTAGTCTTGGATAAACTATGAACGACGATTTTGAGAAAGATTTCAATCTTGGGGGGAGTGTAGAGCGAGCTTTGTCTGGCAACTACGAGCTTAAAGCTGGCGCGGTTTTTAACGAAGCTTGGCGAGCAACCATCCAGCACTTTTTATCATTTTCTCCTGCCATTATTGTATTGCTTTTTGTCCAGTTAGGTATTTTCTATATTGCATTAAAACTGCAGTTGGGCGATTTGAGCGTTATTCTTGATGCATTTGAGAACCCAGAGTCGTTCACAAACGATATTGTGTCTTCTATTTATGTCGCGAATTTCAGTTATGAGGTGATTAGCGCACCAATTTATGCGGGGATCAGCTTGATGGCTATGAGCCATATCGCTGGCCTAAAGACTAAGTTGCGCCATGTTGGAAAGGGGTTGCAGTTCACCATTCCTGTTATTCTAGCAACGCTCATGAGCTTAATGCTACAAGGTGTGGTTGGTATGATTTTTCCTTTACTGTCGCTGTATCTTTCCTTGGCATTTAGTCACTCTATTTTGTTGATTTGTGAGAAAAGGGTGCCACCAATGCGAGCGTTGCTGTTATCACTTCGCGCAATCAACAAGAAGATTTTTGTGGTCGCGGGGCTTTACTTAGGCGTGATGTTAATGTTTATTATTGCAGCAATGTTCTACGGTATTGGCTTGATTTTTGTGCTGCCATTCTTCTTCCATTTGAAAGGCATACTCTACCGCGAAATGTTTGGAATTAAGCTTAAGATCGTTACAACACAGAAAAACGATAATGATCACGATGGTAACTCACAGGTGTTTGATGCCTAATTCTTTGAAATCAATAAGTTTACGAGTGGCGGCAACCTGTATAGCCGCCACTTTTATTTCTATAGGCCCATATTTACACTACGAGAAACAGTTTAAATATGTGGAAAATCCTGACGTACTCTCTGGCAAGATTAAGCATGTCGATTTATCACACTTGCCATACATCGGTGATATCCCAGACTTCAATTCAATAAAAGATACGAAAGAGAAAAAAGCTGCTTTTTTTGATTTTTTAAGGCCTAAAATTGCTCTTGAGAATCAACGAATTCGTCATGAGCGGGCCTTTCTTACCTCTTTAAAGGTGGGACAAGTGACGCAAGAACAACAAGAGTATGCTCAGCGGTTATCATCTCTGTATTCGTTGCCCTTGAGTAACGATAAGATTGATCAAGCATGGCTAGACGAGATGCTTGTGCGAGTGAACGTCTTACCTGAAGCCTTGGTTCTAACTCAAGCGGCAAATGAATCTGCGTGGGGCACTTCTCGTTTTGCTACTCAAGCAAACAACTTGTTCGGCCAATGGTGTTATAAAAAGGGCTGTGGAATTGTTCCAGCGCAACGTGGCGCTAACAAAGTTCATGAAGTTGAAAAATTCGATTCTGTACAACAGTCTGTTCATGGCTACTTTATGAATGTTAATCGAAACCCAGCGTATGCAGACCTGCGTGAAATCAGAACATCTCTGGCTGAAAAGAACAAGGGCTTGTTAACGGTTGCAACCGCGTCAGAGTTGACGCATGGGTTGCTAGCCTATTCTGAACGTGGCATCGCCTATGTACACGATCTTCGCGCTATGATTCGTCATAACAACGCCTACTGGACGCAATAAAATAACGGATAAAATGAAAAAGTTAAGCCTAAGTCTATTGGGAAGTGCGGCGCTAATTCTTGTATCGCCGATAACCCAAGCTCAAGAGTACATGTTCACGTACTCAAAGTTATACACTCAACTAAAAAACAACAATAAAGAAGGGCATGACGATGTGAAAGTTGGTGTCTTTTTTGTGGACGCAAAAACTAAGCAAATTTGTACGATAGAAAAAGCTTGGATGGAAAAAGAAGAGCACTATGAAGAGTTTGTTATCCCTGCTTCACAAGAGTTGCCTTTACCAGTTGATAAAAACTTAAAGTCAGCGAATCCGTTGGTTTTTGTCGATACCCCAAAAGATACACGTTGCGATTACTCACTTGTCGTGATGACCAAAGAACCATTACAGGGTAACGTTTCTTACGACCAACTTAAGCCTCTTCTACCTCAAATGCAGACGATGCTGGAAGATTTAGGCGGTATGTTTGCGGGTTGGTTTACACCGGAGGTTCAAGGTGTGACGATGGAGTTTGCAAATCAACTGAATGATAAAGTGATTTTCTCAAACGGAACCGAAAAGCCAATTGTCAATGGCAAGATACAAGTCGCACTAAGTGAAATAGGGCAAGGTGGCACAATGTCACTACCAGAACCGACGATGCGAGTGTTACCTTATCTACCTAACGCAAAGAAATGAACACTGAACGTTTAGAAAGGGCTGCAATCGCAGCTCTTTTTTAATTTTGACCGTAACTAAAGTATCTTTCACACTCTTTTCTTAAAGACTCAATAAGACAAACATTTAATCCTGCGTAAAAAGCTCGTATAATCCACGCCCCAAAGAAACCCATGTTAGGAAGTCCTAGTCGATTTATCGGCGATGTGAGAGCCCGCAATGAACCAAATAGATACAAGAAAAGAAACCCTAGAATTCAACAAGCTTCAGAAACGCCTAAGAAGACATGTTGGAAATGCCATTACTGATTACAACATGATCGAAGAAGGCGATGTTGTAATGGCATGTATTAGCGGTGGTAAAGATTCATTCGCGATGCTTGATATCCTGCTGAATCTTCAAAAAGCCGCACCGATCAAATTTGAAGTGGTTGCGGTAAACCTAGACCAAAAACAACCGGGCTTCCCTGAGCACATTCTGCCAGAGTATTTCGAAACACTGAATATCCCTTACTATATCGTCGATAAGGACACGTATTCCGTCGTAAAAGAGAAGGTACCAGAAGGCAAAACCACTTGTGGTCTGTGTTCACGCCTGCGACGTGGTACGCTGTATTCATTTGCAGAGAAAATTGGTGCAACTAAGCTTGCGCTAGGTCATCACATGGATGACATCGTCGAAACAATGTTCTTGAACATGTTCCACGGCTCTCGCCTTAAAGCGATGCCACCAAAGCTACGCTCTGATGATGGCCGTAACGTGGTCATTCGTCCATTGACTTACTGTCGTGAAAAAGATTTGATCAAATACGCTGAGCACAAGGATTTCCCAATAATTCCGTGTAACCTTTGTGGCTCTCAAGAGAACCTTCAGCGTCAATCTATAAAAGCAATGTTGATTGAATGGGATAAGAAGACGCCAGGGCGTGTGGAAGCAATTTTTAAATCAATTCAAAACGTAAGCCCAAGCCAACTAGCAGACCGCGAATTGTTCGACTTTGTTAACTTACCGCTAGAACGTGAAGGTAACCGCGAAGAGTATGAATTTAATGAGGCTGTCGTTTCTTCGACGAATATTGATGAATCGATGTTCATCGATGTTACGAACATCTAACTCGTAAAAAAGGAGGTCAATTAGACCTCCTTTTTTGTACCCAACGCTTTAACTGTTCCCAAACAAAAATCCCCCTGTATTCGGGGGATTTATTAGCGCGCTCAATACATAGCAATACTAAGGAGAGATTAGGTTGCTGTATTTGGATCGAGAGGACTAATGTAACCTTTTGGTTTTAGAGCCAACACATCGCAATTTATTTTATCAATTACGTGCTCCGCTGTATTACCAATAAAGACAGCAGAAAGCCCAGTTCGCCCTGTAGTACCTAAAATAACCATTGCAGCATTTAAGCGCTCTGCAGCTGCCGGAATGACATCTTCAGGTAAACCTTGCTCAACTATCGTTTGTTCTTCATCAAGACCATGTTTTTGGCGTAGTGCTTTCATAGCCGTTAAATGATGACCTCGCACCGCATCGGTATAAGTCGTTGGGTCAAATTCAGGAAGTTCAATCGTAATGTTCGCCGGTGTAACGGGGTAGGCGTTAACAAGATATGGCTTGGCCTCAAGCCGAGTGGTGATTTCTTTTAATCGCTCGACCATCGTATCGTTGAGATCAATATGAGTCGGGTTTTCTGAGCCCACATGTACTGAGGCAAGGATACTTGCTTGTTCCGGCCAAGCAGCATTCTTGATAAGAAGCACTGGAATAGGGCATTTTCGCAACAAGTGCCAATCTGTCGGTGTGAAAATGACAGACTCTAAAACATCATGCTTACGTGTGCCTTTGATGACTAGGTCATGATTGCCTGCATAGACTTCAGCAATAATCGCCTCATAAGGGCGGTTGTGCCAGACAACACAAACATCAAAGTCGAAGCCATCGTTTAGGTATGGTTGAGCAATTTTACGCATCCACTGCTCACGCTGATGAATGACACCTCGACGCATAGCATCTCTTTCATCCACTGATAGCATTGACGTCATGTCATACGAGAAATCATAAATGGATAAAAAGAAAGTGATTCGGCTTCTAGATACACTTTTCTGAGCTAATTGAACAGCTCTTGCAAGTGCGGGCTGCTCATCATTATTGATGTCAGCTACAACAAGGATCTTACTGTATATACTCATAACTAAGCCCACTTCTATTGCAAAACCAGATACTGAATGTAAATTAAATCAGTATTTTGGAGTACTCACCGTACATTTTTACTGTAGCTTAGTTTGGAGAACTTTTTGAGGACTTTCGAAAGGAATTTATGAGAAATATGATGTAGCTCATTTTCGAGCTACATCAATAATTAGGGTGTATTATTCTTTAGTTACACCAGCAAGTTCCATCAATGCATCGTGGTCTAAGATAGTGATATATTTACCTTTTACGCTTAGGATCTCTGATTTCTGGAAACGACCTAACAAACGACTGATCGTTTCGACTGTAAGACCAAGGTAGTTGCCAATATCACCACGAGTCATAGTTAAACGAAACTCTCTAGGGCTGAAGCCACGCTGAGAAAAACGCGTTGATAGGTTGTAAAGGAAAGCAGCTAGTCGCTCTTCTGCATTCTTTTTAGAAAGAAGCAAAATCATTTCCTGATCACCTTTAATTTCGTTACTCATCAAACGCATGATTTGCTGGCGAAGCTTAGGCATCTTACCCGATAGATCGTCTAAAATTTCGTATGGGATTTCACATACCATCGACGTTTCGAGTGCTTGAGCAAAGCTAGGGTGGGAGTCACCAGTGATAGCATCGAAACCGACTAAGTCTCCAGCTAAGTGAAACGCTGTGATTTGCTCATCACCTTGCTCTGTGATCGTATAGCTCTTGATGGTACCAGAGCGGATAGCGTATAGCGATTTTAGCTCATCACCGGCCTTAAAAAGCTCTTGTCCTTTTTGAATAGGCTTCTTACGTTCGATGATTTGGTCAAGCTGATCAAGTTCTGCCTCATTTAGAGTGAACGGGATACACAGTTGACTAATGCTACAATCTTGGCAATGAATGGCGCAACCGCCTGATTGGATACGCTTTGTTGCAGGTTTTTCAGAAATCATAACAACCTTTCACTATTTGATATACATCAATATTTTAGCATCGCTTAATCCTAAAGGGTAGCAAAAATGTCACCTCAATAGAGTTTAACGTTATATGAAACCGAGTAACGCTAAGGCTCCTACAGCGGTATACGTACCATAGCCAATAAGGATTAATGCTGAAATATTTCTAAATATTAATGATTTTTGTAATTTCTGAAAATGATTGGCACCGTATCCAATAATAAGCATTGCAGGTAGCGTTCCGAGCCCAAACGCAAGCATAATTAGGCCGCCGTTCATCGCACTACCAGAAACCGCCGACCAAGTAAGCGCTGAATAAACTAAGCCACATGGTAACCAACCCCAAATAAAGCCAAATGGCAACGCGTGAAGAGGATGCTTTAGTGGCAACAGATTCTTCCCTGCCGGCGAGATAAAGCGCCAGATATACTGCCCTAGCTTTTCTATTAAAAGTAAGCCTTGCCACCATTTAGCAATATACAGCGCGACCAGGATCATGAATAACGCAGCAATCAGCCTTAACCAAGCAAGAGAGTGCGTTAACCCACTAAGCTCAGATAAACCTGATATAGCACCACCCACTAATGCACCTATTAAGGTATAACTGATCAATCGTCCGAGGTTGTAGAAGAGGGGGATAAGAGGGGTAGTTTTATTTTTAGCAGAAGAGCCCATGGTAAGTAGAGACGCGATACCACCACACATACCCATACAATGACCGGCTCCTACTAAGCCGATCATCAACGCACCGATAAAATCAGGAGTCATAAAAGTCGCTACTTTTTATCACTATTAGATTGGTCTTCTTCGTCGAGAAGAATGTTGTGCCCTTGCCGTTCAAGATCTTCAAACTGATCGCTTCTTACCGCCCAAAGAAAAACGGCGACAGCAACACAAACGAGAACGATAGCGATGGGAATCAATATATAAAGACTTTCCATGTTTGCTTTCTCTACTTATTTCTCTTTGAGCAGGCGCAAAGAGTTAGATACAACGATAATTGAGCTTGCAGACATGCCAACTACTGCAATGTAGGGAGCCACTAAACCTGCGACCGCCAAAGGCAAAATTAACAGGTTGTAACCCAAAGACCAAGCCAAGTTTTCTCGAATAATCTTTCTTGTACGCAGTGCAAGCAAACGTGCTTCTAGTAGCTTTTCGAGATTATCCCCAAGTAACGTCATATCTGCAGAAGCTTTAGCGACATCTGTACCACCGCCCATTGCGACAGAAAGGTGAGCTCCGGCGAGAGTCGGCGCGTCATTGATTCCATCACCAACCATCATAGTGATACTGTTTTCGTCCAAGCTCTTAAGGTATGCAAGCTTATCTTCTGGCTTTGCTGACGCGACGATGTGATCGATACCAATTTCATTCGCCACTGGTTGGGCGTTTGAGAGAGAATCACCAGTTAGCAGGGTTGTCTTAATTCCAGCGTCAGCAAAACGTTGAATAAAGGCTTTGCTTTCTTTTCGGATAGGGTCGCGGTAGTAAAAGCTAGCGACATGCTTGCCATCAACCGACAGATAGACCGCCTGGCTTTCACCACTTTCTTTGCCTTGAACAAAAGCAGCACTACCTATCTTAACGATTTTGCCATTCCACATACCCTCAATCCCTGAACCAATCACGTTTTGCACGTCAGACACGATAAAGTCATCATTGGTGTAAGTTGCAAAAGAACGAGCGATAGGGTGGTTTGCATGAGCCTCTAAAGCTGCAGCTAGTGATAGACAATCTTTCTGTGGGAGATCACTAAGTATCTTTGTTTCACAGATCTCAATATCACCTTTCGTTAGAGTGCCTGTTTTATCTACAACTAAGTGGTTGATCTTACATAGTGTCTCAAACACATGGCCTTTACGAAGTAAAATGCCAAAATTACCCATTCTAGAGGTAGCACAAGTGAGTGCGGTCGGTGTGGCCAGAGATAGCGCACATGGACACGTAGCGACTAGCACAGACAGCATGATCCAAAACGCATCATCTGGTTTTGTTTGATGCCAGTAAAACCAAGTACCAGCAGAGATAATAAGAATCACACCAACAAAGTAACGGGCGACAATGTCTGCAATTTCCGCAATTTTAGGTTTGGAGTGTTGAGCTTCATCTTGTAAACGCACGATGTTAGAAATCATTGAATCGGCCTTTGAGCTTACTACCTCAAGTTCAAATGATTCGTCTCCGTTTAGCGTTCCCGCATAAACAATATCGCCTTCTCGTTTCACAACATGCACTGACTCACCCGTTAGCATGGATTCATCAATATGAATACGGCCTGAAATAACTTTACCGTCAGCGGGGATATGTTCACCAGGTAGAACGCGAATACGAACGCCAACTTTTAGCGTCTTCACGGGTATCTGATCACCGTCCAGCGTTGTAGCAATTGCCGGAATCAACTTAAGAAGGTTACCACTCGCTGCAGCAGCTTTGCGACGAGCGCGCATCTCTAAGAATCGACCTACTAACAAAAAGAAGGTAAACATCGAGATAGATTCAAAGAAGACTTCGCCTTGTTCAGTTACTGTTGCAACTAAACTTGCAACATAGGCAAAGATCAACGCGATAGAAACCGGGACATCCATACCAAGGGTTCGGCCTTTGATACTGCGCCATGCGTTTAAGTAAAATGGAAGAGCGGAATAAAGCAAAACAGGAGTAGCAAAAATCAAACTTACCCAACGAAAGTAACTTTTAAACTCTGGCTCTAAATCACCAAAGACTTCGAGATACAGTGCAACGGCGAGCATCATGACCTGCATGGTTGCTAAGCCTGCAATACCTAGCCGATATAGATATTGCTTCATCATTCGATGGTAAGAGGCTTCTTGCTTATCTGCTTCAAAAGGTGCAGCTTTGTAACCAAGTTTATGAATAACGGAAAGGAGCTCGCTTAACCGTACCTGAGTTTTATCCCAGGCTAGTAACGCTCGATTGGTGGTTGTATTAACACGGATAGATACCAACCCGGCCGTATTAGAAACTTGCTTTTCGATTAACCACGCACAAGCGGCACATGAAACGCCTTCCAAAGAAAGGGTTACTTCAGAAACATTTTCGCGATTTCGTACGAATTCAGATTGTACATCCGCATTGTCATAATGAATTAAAGCTTGGAGTTGCTCTGGTACTAGATCTGCCTTTTCTGCAGGCGCAGTGCGGTATTGGTAATATGAGACAAGACCACTATCGACAATAGTCTGCGCCACAGTTTCGCAGCCCGGACAACACATGTCGCGAATTTCACCCAATATTTCTACTTTGAAATCCGTGTTGGCTGATACATCTTCACCGCAGTGATAACAGGATTTACACATATGCTTACTTCATTAACGGTGTTGAAGAGGCAGGAAACTCAACTTTACCTTGGATCATCCATTGCTTGTCGTGTGGTTGTAGTTCAACAAACCATGGCCCTTGAATAGATTCCTCAGCTTTTAGTCGGTAATTACCAGATGCATCCGCTGTTACAAGCTTTGTGAAGTCACGATCAGGAAGAGTACGATGAGTGAAAGTGGCCGTTAGAGCAGGGTAATGAGGTAGCTTCCCTTTAGCGAAAACAATCACAACATTGTTATTTTCAGAGGAAATCTCAGCGTTAAGACCTAGGTCACGAGCGACATTCATTTTACTAATATCGATATTAATGCCTTTGCCTTTTTTATAGTAATCCTCGGCGACTAAAGAAACAGAGTTGTTCGAGAAAACGACCACAGTAATCACAGTCCAAACTACGACAGTAAGAGGAAGGATGATTAGGAACCACGGCCAAAATTGTTTATACCAAGGCTTTACCATAAAAAAGTTCTCAACAGCTAAATGAAAAAAATGTAAGGCGTTAAATTTAAAGGAAAGACAGCCCCTATGAAAGGGGCTGTTATTGCTATGTTACGTAATATCTCAGTTACTTACTCTCTGAGTTACTTAAACTCCAGACATATGAGGCAACGAGCTGAACTTTATCTTCACCCAAAATGTCTTTCCACGCAGGCATTACGCCTGAGCGTCCGTTCATTACGGTTTCTGTTACAGCTGCACGAGAGTCACCAAATAACCAGTCTTGGTCTGTAAGGTCAGGCGCACCGACTGCAGGGTTACCCTTACCATCGGTACCATGACAAGCAGCACACACTACGAAGCGTGCTTTACCTGCCGCGGCTTCACGAGCATTTACTTTACGACCAGATAGACTAAGTGTGTAACTTACAACTTCTTGAACACCTTGCTCACCAAGGGCATCTTTCCATGCTGGCATTTGACCAATACGGCCGTGCATGATGGTTGTAACGATCGCTGCTGGCTCGCCACCATATAGCCATGCATCATCAGTCAGGTTAGGGAAGCCTTTCTGACCACGTGCATCAGAGCCATGGCATTGAGAACAGTTTTGCAAAAACAAACGCTGACCAACTTTTAATGCTTCAGGATCTTGCGCAATTTCAGGAATTGGGCGTAGACCACTGTCATTGTGCGCAAGTTTACGGAATGCTTCGCCGAAGTAAGCGTCGGCATCATCCAGTTCTTTTGCATATTGGTTTAGTTGCTTGTTCTCTTGTGCTGCAGCGATGGCTTCTTTTGACTCTTCTAGTGAGCGAACGGTTTGAGCCGAACTCTGCCAGTTTAAAAAGCCCTTGAAGCTACCTAGACCTGGGAATAGGGCAAGGTAAACTGCTGCGAACACAAATGTGCTTACAAACAGGTAAGTCCACCACTTTGGTAGAGGGTTGTTTAGCTCGCGAATACCATCGTACTCGTGGCCCATGTCTTCCCCTTCCTCGACGCCCATTTTATCTTTAGCGCACCAAGTCAGGAGAATCGCACAGCCTACTAGCGTACCGACAGTAATCACGATAATCCAGAGACTCCAGAATGTAGTCATTACTTCTTCACTCCTTGGTTATTAGGGGTCTTTTGTTCTTCGTCAGCAAACACCAAGTTGGCATCTTCTTCAAAGCGTGCTTTACGCTTTTTACTAAATGCCCACCATACGATGCCAATAAAACTAGCGAAGAGTACAACGGTATAAATACTATGAATTGTACCGAAATCCATATGATCCCCTTACTTCATTGCATGACCAAGAGACTGAAGGTAAGCGATGATTGCATCCATCTCTGTTTTACCTTCTACTTCTTTAGCCGAATTCGCGATCTCTTCATCAGTGTATGGAACGCCGAACTGATCACGAAATAGCTCAAGTTTCTTCTGAGTTAGCTTACCGTCTAAAACGTTTTCAGCTAGCCACGGGAAACCTGGCATGTTTGACTCAGGTACAAGCTCACGAGGATCTAACAGGTGAACACGGTGCCATTCGTCAGAATAACGACCACCAACACGAGCTAAATCCGGGCCTGTACGCTTAGAGCCCCAAAGGAATGGGTGTTCCCAAACACTCTCACCAGCAACAGAGTAGTGACCGTAACGTTCAGTCTCTGAGCGGAAAGGACGAACCATCTGGCTGTGACAAACGTTACAACCTTCACGGATGTAGATATCACGGCCTTCCATCTCCAAAGGAGTGTAAGCACGCAGATTTTCTACAGGTTCAGTCGTTTGCTTTTGGAAAATCAGAGGAGTGATCTCTACAAGAGCGCCCCAACTGATAGCAAACACGATAAAAATAGCCAACAAACCGACATTACGTTCTAAGATTTCATGGCGATTATTAGAATTATTACTCATTCTTAAATCTCCTTATGCCGGATGTGGGATAGCTTTTAGGCTTTCTTTTGGTGCACTTACCGTTTTGTACGTGTTATATGCCATTAGGAACATACCAGATAGGAAGATAAATCCGCCTAGGAAACGTACAAAGTAGAACGGATAAGACGCTTCTACAGACTCAACAAAGCTGTAAGTTAGCGTACCGTCAGAGTTAACCGCGCGCCACATAAGACCTTGCATTACACCAGAGATCCACATCGCAACGATGTAAAGAACGGTACCGATTGTTGCTAGCCAGAAATGCACATTAACTAGACCAACAGAGTACATACGCTCTTGGCCAAATAGGCGAGGTACCAAGTGATATACAGAGCCGATAGAAACCATCGCAACCCAACCTAACGCACCAGAGTGAACGTGACCAATGGTCCAGTCTGTGTAGTGAGAAAGTGCGTTAACCGTCTTAATCGACATCATCGGGCCTTCAAAGGTAGACATACCGTAGAACGACAGTGAAACGATTAGGAAACGTAGGATAGGGTCATAACGAAGCTTATGCCATGCACCAGATAACGTCATAATACCGTTGATCATACCACCCCAAGAAGGAGCAAATAGAACCAGCGACATAACCATACCTAGAGACTGAGTCCAGTCTGGTAGCGCTGTATAATGAAGGTGGTGAGGGCCAGCCCAAATATATAGAGAAATAAGTGCCCAGAAGTGAACGATAGATAGACGGTAAGAATAAACAGGACGTTCAGCTTGTTTAGGAACGAAGTAGTACATCATACCTAGGAAACCAGCGGTCAGTAGGAAACCTACCGCATTGTGTCCATACCACCACTGAACCATCGCATCCACTGCGCCCGAGTAAATCGAGTAAGATTTACCAAGTGACACAGGAATAGCCATGCTGTTCACGATGTGAAGTACTGCTACTGTGATGATAAAGGCACCGAAGAACCAGTTTGCCACATAAATATGTGACGTGTTTCGCTTCACTAGTGTGCCGAAGAACACCACCGCATATGATACCCATACTAGCGCAATTGCGATATCAATAGGCCATTCTAGCTCAGCATACTCTTTACCCGATGTTAAACCGAGAGGCAAAGTAATGGCTGCTGCCAGGATGATTGCTTGCCAACCCCAAAAGGTGAAGGCAACGAGTGGGCCACCAAAAAGACGTGTTTGACATGTGCGCTGTACAACATAATAAGACGTTGCGAACAGAGCACTGGTACCAAACGCAAAAATTACCGCATTAGTATGCAGTGGACGTAAGCGACTGTACGTCAACCACGGCGTATCAAAGTTTAGCTGTGGCCAAACTAATTGAGCGGCAATCAAAACACCAACAGCCATACCAACTATGCCCCATAAAATGGTCACAAGGGTAAATTGGCGAACGACTGTATAGTTGTAGTTTTGTTCAAGCTGCTTTACTTGGCTCATTTGCATGCTTCCAATTTCTAATTAACTACACTTTTACTTCCAACACGACTTGCGTCGTAACACCACCCAAGTAAACTCTAGAATTCAAGTGTTATCATCACCTTATTTCCATTGCTGACTTTAATAAAAAGTGGCATTTTCAGCGTGACACTATACTTGAATTAACAATTCAATGACAGGGTAGTAACCTTACTGGACCTCTGGAAATCATTTTTTATTTAAAAAGTTTGAAGTTTGTAACAAGGATATTAGTAATTATGCCTGCACAAAAGTTAACAAAGGCGCGACTTGCACAAATCTTAATCATGCTCAGTGTTTTAATAGGCGCATTTTTCTGGCGTACCTTTACACACGAGAGTGTTAATAGCGTTGACTGTTCACAAAAAGAACGATGCGATGTGACAATTGAAGGAGAAATAATCACGATTAATCGTGACTCAATGGGAATTTCGCTCGAAACGACAGAAAGTAGCACTCTAAAAATTGATCTAAATCAATCTGGTAATTTTATCAATCTCAACGAAAAGCATAAGTCAGTAGAATGAGACATCATGCCTGAATCGAAAAAAATCACCTTTAAAAAAGGTGAAAACATTGTTGTAGTTCAATTATAAATACGATCTATCACGAGATAATCGTAACTTATTAATGAAATTAACACCTTCTTACCTAGAGAAAATTGGTTGGAATGGTATAACAGCAGAGTGATATCCAATTATAAAATCGTATGCATTGCCAATCAGTTTTTACTCATATTAAAGATGAAGACTCAGCGATAAAAACGCTCAGATCCGAATTGACACAACAGAACTTGTCTTACGTGATGTGTTACTACACGGAAGAATACAATTTCGAGTTGATTCGAGAAGCGTTTCTTGCGCATTTTCCTGGTGTGCCTTTTCATGGCGCCAGTTCATGTCAAGCCGTAATGACAGATCAGGGCTTTCATACAGGCCCAGTAATTGCGGCACTTGCTGTTTATGATACAGGTCCTCATGCTTATGGTACTGGTATTTCTAATCACAACTCAGGTGACAGCGTCACCAAGGCTTTGGATATGGCCCTTGAGAACGCAAACCGTGTAGGAGAGGTACCAAACTTAATTCTACTTCATGCTACACCAGGGCAAGAGGAATCAATCATTGCGTCTATAGATGAAAGATTTGGAACTCTAATTCCAATTATTGGTGGTTCGGCCGCTGATAATAACATCGCTGGGAAATGGTCTGTGATAACCGCCCAAGGCTCTCAAACTTCAGGTTTAAGCCTAACTCTCTTTTACTCCTCTCAACCTGTTGATATCGCTTTTAGCGCTGGACATACACCAACTAATATCAAAGGTGTTGCAACCAAGACCAACGATAGATGCTTACTTGAAATTGATAACGAACCTGCGCTCAATGTTTATAGAAGGTGGACAAATCACCAGGATAACCAAGTAGGTAAAGATAATATGCTGTTTACAAACTCGAGTGCTTATCCATTAGGGCGGATCGCAGGTCATCTCTATGATCGCCCATATTACAAGTTATCCCATCCGATCCGTGAGACGCCAGATGGTGGAATCGAGTTGTTTACACGAATAGAAGAGGGTGACGAGCTCACATTAATGAAAGGAAGTCGTGAGCATCTCGTTGCGCGCGCTGCAAAAGTCGTCAATGCCGCTTTTAACCAAAAATTAGAAGAGTCTCGAAAAATTGGAGTGATAAATATCTTTTGCGCAGGTCCCATGTTGCACTTAATGCAAGACATGAATAGCGTTTGTGAACAAATTAACCAAGAACTAGAACATTTGCCTTTTATTTGCCCTTTTACTTTCGGCGAGCAAGGTAGATTTATTGGTGGTGAGAATGGACATGGAAACCTGATGATTTCATCGGCTATATTCCATAAACCTTATGAAAGATAAATACTTAGACATATATCAACAGGAAGCGCTTCAAGAAGCGTTAGTTGAGCTAAAGCAGGCTAGACAAAGAGAACGACTACTCGCCGATGAAAACAAGGCCATTCTTTCCGCGATATCTGCGATGAGTGAGGCAAAGAATCGGCATGAGATATTTACGGGATTAAACAATGTCCTCAAAAAGTACATCAACTTCGATGATTTTATTGTACTGACTCGCGATGGTGAGCGATATCCCTTCAGGACATTGATATCAACTAATAGCGTATTTGACAATGTATCCTGGTTACACGGTAACACCTATCAAAGAGCTCTCAATGGTGAATGCATTCTACTGTTCGAGCCAGATAAACTCGCTGAGTTTGTTAACTTAAACAGCTTTATAAAAAGCCATGTAAACTCGGTCGTTTTAACTGGTATACGTTCAGAAGTAACGCAAACCGTAATCCTACTTATTGGAGCTCAGAAAGGGCACTTTAGCATAGAGAATAAGGAAACCTTGAGGCGGTTTCGTCCCTTAATTGAAAGGGCGGTCATTGATATCGAGACCAAAGAGAAGTTACAACGTATCGTTGAAGTAAGAACAACTCAGCTCGCTAAAGCAAGAGAAGAAGCAGAGCTTGCGAACCGGTCTAAGTCGGAGTTCTTAGCGATGATGAGTCATGAAATAAGAACCCCTTTAAATTCCGTTCTTGGAATGCTAGATATACTGAAGCAATCAACCTTGTCAGAAGAACAAATTGATGCTTTGAGCCAAATGGAGTGCTCTGCAGAGTTACTTCTCGCGATAATCAGTGACATTCTTGATCTTTCTAAAATCGAGTCAGGTCGCTTTCAGCTCAATGAACAATGGATTAACTTAAGAGACACTGTCACTTTTGTTATTTCTCAGCAAAAACAAATCGCTAAGAAGAAAAATCTTAAATTCAAGCTCAACTGTACTGTCACTAATGACAAACAATTTTGGATTGACTCCACGCGGTTATCTCAAATCCTGTTTAATCTAATAGGAAATGCAATAAAGTTTACAGACGAAGGTGAAGTAAAAGTTTCTGTATCTGAGCAAGATGCTGAACTTGTGATCTCAATATCTGACACTGGAATTGGTATATCTAAAGCAAAGCAAGAGCACTTGTTTACGGCATTTCATCAAGGAGACCGTTCCATCACGAGACGCTTCGGTGGTACAGGACTGGGGCTCGCAATAACCAAGCATTTAGTTGAAATGATGCGTGGCAAGATTGCCGTTAAAAGTGACGAGCATGTTGGTTCAACCTTTACGATTTCGATTCCAGTTTTGACTCGTTGCAATCAAAATCGTCCAGTTAGAATCGAAACCAATCAACCGACAAAAGCAATGGAACTTCTCGTCGTAGAAGATACCGAGTCGAATCAGTTCGTAATAAAGCTTATCTTAAATAAGCTTGGCCATAATGTTCATATCGCAAGCCATGGAGCAGAGGCATTAACATTTTTAGAGGAGAATGAGGATTTAATCGATTTGATTCTCATGGATGTCTCGATGCCAGTGATGGATGGAATTACCGCAACAAGACTTATTCGAGATAAAGGCCTCAAGACTCCAATTATAGCGTTAACTGCACATGCGCTAGAAAGCGATAGAGATAAATGCCTGGATGCCGGGATGGACGGATTCATTTCCAAGCCTGTTAGAAGACAAGATATATTTGAAGCTATACGGTCATTTCAATAAGTAAAAAGGCGTTAATATAGATCTTAACAATCGATAGATTATTAAGATCTATATTAAGTATTTTATGGTAAATAACCATTATGTTAAATTTAAAATCTGCAAGGGAATAGGAGCATACTCAGACAACATTTAGCGTACAGCAATATACAATTTAACATAATATACATAATGCGCACTAAGGGGTGTTTTGTTAACAAAGGCTAACTCTTTGATTAAGCGTTTCATAAGTGTCTGATAACCAAGCCGTAATTTTTTATTTTGTCGATTTCCATAACGCAAGTTACTTGTACTATTCGTGACGTTCGTTTTGTGCAATCAACGAAAAACCACTAAAACCCTGACCGCCACATAATGTTGCGTTCGGTAACGCCCAAAACAACAAGAAAAATATTTTTAGTCAGTTATTCAATATGCGAGCGTTGTCATGTTTCACGAATCATTCCGCACACTCTTTTGGCGTGAGTTTACCTCCATCAAGCAAGGCGCTGAATATTTTCACGTCTCTAAACCGACGATTACTCGTTGGCTCGATGGCACGGTTCCAATAAACCCAATGGCGGAAAAACTTCTACTCATCAAATCACTTGGCTATTTGCCTAATGATATTCGCTGGTCTGGGTTTCGTGTTGATGAGAAACGCGCGGTATTAATCACGCCGTCTGGCCGTGAGTTCAGCCCTAAAGAATTGGAAAGTTTTGTATTCTGGCGTGACGAACATCGTCAGTTTGTGGAAATGTACGGACACTTCGAGCATCCCAAGGTTTATCCTGCTAAAGAAAACGTCTTACCGTTTCGTGGCGGCCGTCGAATGAAAGCCGCCGAATGGATCCCTTCAAAGGTAAAAAATACTAGTTAGGATTTTTGTCTTTAAAGTAGTAACCGATAATAAAACCAAGTGAAGTGCCTAACCCACTTATTATTAGAGAGATTACAGCTTGAAAATCCAGTAACGTTATATTTTTTATTGACTCATCCAAGCCTTTTTCCTTTAGGCGTATCATCCAAGTTACTGCAAACTCATTATATATAAGAACAAATATGTAAGACCCTGCAAGAATGAGGAAAAAGAAAGCAACAAACTTCATTGTTAGCTCACTTCTTGTTTTTGGGTCGTGCTGCTTATCTTGTTGTCTTATTTCTTTTTCAAGGTCATCTAACCGTTGAAGCAGTCCCTTGCTATGACCAGGAGCCTTTTCCGGCGCGTTTTTTTGAGTTTGTTGTTCTTGAGCTTTTTGCCTCAGCATTTCAATAAACGTTGAGGAAGTAGAGCTAGCTCCCTTGGTTGAGTCACTCATTGCTGTCACCTTCAAAAGTCGAGCTTGAGTCCTCTAAAAATTTAACTAATTGGTCTAGCATTTGTTTGTTACTGCGATGGACTTTTTCCGTGTAATTATTATCTTGTTCCATGATTTTTTTACAATTGTCTATTATGTCTACAATTGCAACTTTTAAACTTAATCTAGCTTCAGTTGGGAGCTCAACAGAGTTGACTACTTTATTTACCTCGCCAATCTTGTTGGCTATATCGCTTACACTTTCAGCAGTTTGGTTAGAGTGTACAGTAAGCATCTCTAATTGCTGCGTATTAGCGTCTAATAATTGACTAATAAAATCGTAGACATTCTCGTTATCTGTCATTACTTAATCCGCATGATTTATTGTTCCGAAATTATCCCAAAAATGTTAGTGCATGCAAAGCTAATCTTTCCTACCTAAATAAAAAAGCCGAATCCCCATCGCTAAGGATTCGGCTTTTTAGGCTTCTGCTTTGGTGGCTTTCGTTTGAAGCCTGTCGAGGTCAATCGACCCGCCAAAAGTATCGGCTTCCTACTCGCTGTGTAAATCGTCATTAATAACGATTCGAACCAGTTCGCAAGGTTTAAACCTCGTTTATCATTGTTGTACTTGCTCGCCGTCGTGCTTCGTTTCAAAAGTGCTCCACGTGTCACCTTTCAATAGAGTCACGAAAGTGGTTTCTTCGTCGCTGTATTCTTTGACTACTGTAGAGTTAAGCATTTCTTCTTCAGTTGGCTCATTGTAGAAGTGGCAATGCCTCTGGTTTTTTGGCACTCCCCATTTTTCACAATTAGTACGACAGTAATGGCAACCATCTGATGCTGTTCTGCCCGGATGGCTATAAGAAGAAAAGCTAATAACTGACAGCAGTGCTGTTATACAAAATAAAGAAAGCTTCATTGCTATTGCTCCGTTTTTTATCGCGTTGTTGCATATTGAATTATCGCTCATTAAGTAACGAAGTGCATACGAGCAAGTCAAAAAAGAGAAATTAAATGATCACGAGTTATTGCTTTTGAGCTTCTAGCATAATCACTTTTTCTCGCACATCTTGCAGCCCTTGAGTAAGTTGCTTATTGATAGCGATTTGGTATTTGAGATTCATGCCGATAAGTACAAACATGACCAGCGATTCAGACGAAAAGCCCAAGCCCGACAAGGCGTTAATTAAGGCGTTTTCCATCCAAGCCCCCTACTTTTTTGCTTGGTTTCCACTTGTCCGGCAGTGATTCATAGGCACCAATCACGGCAGGAATGGCCAAGCCAACCGCACCGCCAAAATTCACGCCCGTATCGGTCATTTCCATGCTGAATAAATGGCCGTAGCCCGTCGCCGCAGCGATAACAGAACCAAGAAGCGTTAAGCCTTTTAATGTTGAACGTTCAAACATAATTTTTTCCTTAATATAGTTAAACGTCATATGACGCTATCAATGACGTTTTCAACGACGTCTTAAATTAACTCGACGCCTTTCAGCACCGTGTGTTTGCTGTAGTGGCGACCCACTTCCATGATGCTCATGGCGTGAAGGACTTCGACCAACAGCGGCTTGTTGTTCACTAAATCAATACGTTCATCCATACCGACGCCCACACGACCCGCCACAAAGCGTGCATAGTTGGCCGTGTGGTTTTCGTTTGGTGGCGCAAAGCGGTGAATGATTTCGGTCAGCGTGTGCAGTTCGTGGCGTAGCTGGTAGTTACGCAGCAAAATCGCTCCCGCACGAAAGCCCCATTCGGGCGCTTTAAAGGTTTCAAAGGCTTTATCGCGTGACGGCGTCACCTTGCCTTTCCACGCATTAGAGGCAATGCGAATGTTAAGCGGGTTATGAATGCGAATCCCGCGAACGCTTGATGTGGTTGAGGTTGTCATAGTAAAGGCTCCAATCCCTAAGAGTATGATGACAAAGATAAACAGCGGCATAACTACACCGCTTGATAGTTGGCTGAGCTGAAGTAATTCAAGTGCACAGGCGATTCCGAGTAGTACGCCATGATGACGGTGGTTGCATCGGCAACCGCTCCGCGCACACTGACTTGGTCATAACGGGTTTTCACCACTTCGGCGGGCAAGTTCTGCACGGTGTAGTATCCTGGTGTGCCTTTTAAGCTCGCAAAGATAAGGTGCTTTTCCATGCCAAACGGCATCAGAAACTTACTCACGTTGAGATGAACGCCCGCTTCAACGTCTGCTTTGCTGAATTCGCCAAACGACTCCGTTAATCGAAAACGGCGAGTGGCGGTATCGCTCGGCGTCAGGTCTGGAATGGTGTCCAGTTCATCAGGGTTTAAAAACACGCCCGCACTGACTGGACTTGAAGTGAACTCGCCCAAGCTGGTATCTGACTCCACAAAGTAAGCGTACAAACCGCCCGCTTGGAGTTTGATGCCGTGCAACCATGCTTGTGAAAACTGGTTAAATCCTGCTTCGGCGGGAATCTGCGCTTGTGCCACATACCCGACGAAATCGCCGTTTGCATCGAGTTCAAGCAAACCAAAGCGCACAGCGGTGTTCTTTTCACCACGGAAAAACAAGCTATACGATTGATTTTCTGGCACCCATGCAGTGCCCTCATCGTTGAGTGCTCGTAGCTCTCGGTCAAAAGGCGCACTGAACACACTGAAATGCAACACTCGGCTGTTTGAGCCTGTCGCCAGTAGATAGGACGCTTTGGCCGTGTAATCGAACTTCTCAATATCACCGCCCAGACTTGAGTACGCCACGCTGTGATAGTCGCTTACGCCATCAATCGGCACGACTTCCACACCCCAACCTACGGGAGCCGGACGGCCAAAGCTGCGCCCAAGGTGCATTTGGTTGGCGGCTTGGTCTTTGTAGGTGTAAGCATTGGTGAGCCAACGTAATTGATGCGGTGAACCCATCGCCAAATCAACACCAGAATGGGATAACTCAGGGTTTACCAATAGGTTTTGCGGTGCGTCGCTTGCGCTCTCTGCACTCGCGGCCTTGGCGTCGTCGATGCAATCGGCCAAGTATTCAATTTTGTTGCGTGGGTCGCCGTTGGGTAGGTTCTCTCGTACTTGTCCCATGCGTTAAATCTCCATAGTCGTGACGGTGTCACCCGCCGTGCCTGTTAAGGTCATGTCGGCCGTGCTTTCAATGGTGATGCGTTCGCCCGCTTCCAGTTCAAACGCATCAATAAACACCGAGGCGGTGTTAGCTTTCGCCGCCTTAATCGTGATGGCTTTGCGTGTGGCGTTTTGCGCGATGTTGTGCGGGAACACGCTCACCGCTTCGGTGATGAGATTTCCACTGACTTGCTCATCCACTTTGACCACTTGCGCGGCTTCGAGCGTGACCGCGGGCAATGCGGACACTTCCACCGATGGTAATGACGTCACCGCCAATTTCTGATTGGCTGCCAGTTCAACAGCAGGCAGCGCAGACACTGCCAGTTGTTGATTTGCTGCAATGTGTACAGCAGGTAATTGGCTCACTGCCAGTTGTTGATTAGGCGCGATTTCTACCGCGGGTTGCTGTTCAATTACCACATTCGGCAGGGCTTGAACCACAACGCTTTGACCCTCAACAGGCGGCGTAAATGTCCCAAAACCAAATTGAATTTCAATCTGGTTATCGGTGCGGCTTGAGATAAGCAAACGCCCAAGGTGTTTACCCTCGCCCACGTTAAACACTGACGACTTACCAAGCGTGACGCGCTCACCGGACGATTCACGATAGATTTCAATCTCAGCTTGCGCCGATTTCAGATACAGCCAATTACCATCTGGTGTCAGCGGGATGGCCTGACCCTCTAATAGTTGCGTGTTCATCGTTTCTTCACCATTACGTAGCCAAGCACCAACACAAGCACGATTGCTAATACGACCATCATCTTGCTTGTTTCGACTTGCCCGCCGTCTTGTTTGAATTTCGCTAAGTCCATCATGGCTTGCAGGTTCTTCGAGTTCTGTGCCGCTTGGCTGCCCGCCAGTCCCGCCAACATATCGAGGTTTTCGCTGTTGGTTGAGGCGTACGTTGCCAAGGAATCGCCCGCAAAATCGGCCACTTCATCAATGGCGGTTTCGGCTATGTCGTGCGTGGTGTCCATCGCTTCAAGCGAAATGCGCTCATTGCTGTTGAGCATTTCCCCGCCAAACTCAAAGGCCTGTTCGCCAAGCTCCATGGCGGCATTGACTGCGCCGTGGTCGG